>Ga0136846_1221157_pt1 | contig 69906 bp, 61 predicted proteins | sample HopSoiMetagenom2_FD_96841 | JGI IMG/M metagenome (GOLD analysis project Ga0136846, IMG submission 96841) | Grasslands soil microbial communities from Hopland, California, USA - 2 Assembly 2016 (version 4) | ecosystem: Environmental > Terrestrial > Soil > Grasslands | place: USA: Hopland... | reverse complement strand
TGACGCTCCTGGAGAGCTTCCTCAGAGAAGTAGGCGGCGGTGAAGTCTGCCGCCCACCCGATGAAGGCGCCTACCGGCTTGTTCTGCCGCCGGGCGGCGTCTCCCCAGGCGATGATTTGGAGGGACGTTGCGCGGATTGTCACCCGGCGGTCCGCGCTGGGAGGGTAGACCGGCTTAGAGTCCCATCCCATCACGACGGCTCCCCGCGCCACGAGCCGAGCTTCTTTTCGATGTGCTCGGCCACGGAGCCGACCTCAGCCGACATGAGAGAGGAGGTCCGGCAGAGCGCCGCCTCATACGGGTCATCTTCTGAGGGGTTCTCTCCCAGGGTGGAGAGGCACCCTTCCAGGTGCCGCAGGTCCGCGACGACGGCGCGGAGATGGCTCCTCAGGTACCCTTCCGGCTGCTCGGGCCAGTGGCCCCAGCTCTCAAGCACCATCTCGTAGAGCGCATCTCCGAACGCCCGGAAGGCGGCGTTGTACCGGGCGTGGGAGACGTAGACCAGGAACGTCTCACGGAAGACGGCGAAGTTCTCCCATCGGGCTGGATCGACCTCCGGGGGTACAGCGGCGGGACCTTCTGGCGGGCCGATCAGCGAGGCGGCCGGGGGCGGTGCTTCGGGGGGCGGGCGTTTGGTACAGTCCTCACTCAGCTCGGGCATGGGTCTAGGCTCCTGTCCGGGTCAGGTCCGGCGGCGTGCTCGTAACACCCGCCGGGCCGTCTCAAGGGATCGTAGAGGGGGAACGCTTCCCCCCCTTACAGGGGGAAGCTACCGCAGAACCCGCGCGCGCGGACGGCCGATTTCACCCAATTTCAAAAAGACCCAGTACCTCGATCAGCGGGCGGGGACCGAAGTAGCGCAGCCGCAGGCTGCCGAACACGTTCCCGAGGCTGTCGAAAGAGACGCCCGCCGAGATCGCCCGCTCGATGGCGCCCGGAATGTGGTTCCCCACCGGATCGAAGTTGGTGAAGCGGGCGCGGGAGAGGGCGAGGTCGGCGTCGATCGAGAGCCAGGGGAGCGGGCGGTAGAAGTTCTGGAGCTCGACGCCCGTGCGCCGGCTGGGGCGGCCCGCCTCGGTGTTCCCGGCATCTCCCGAGAAGACCAGCTCGGAGTCGAGGTCGAGGAGGAAGACGGTGGCGGCTGTCTGGAAGTTGGGGATGGCGCTCGTGCGCACCCCTACGTCCACGCTCCTGGCCCGCACCAGGGGGTTCACCTGCTGCACCGGCTCGCCCGTCGTGGGATCGACCCGGATGGTGGCGCCGCGGGCGTCGTTGCTGTGGAAGCCGTAGCCGCCGTTGAGATAGAGCTCCGTGTCCTTCCAGGGACCCAGGAGGACGGAGAGCTTGGGCGACAGCAGCGAGGCCGTGCGCTGGCCGGAGTTGACGGCGAGGTTGCTGTGGACGTCCGCATACCAGACGTCGGCCCGCAGGCCGGTCTCGGTGCGCAGCCATGAATTCCACCGGATGCGGGCCTGGGCGTAGGGGCCGGTGATCAACTCGCGGATGTCGTCCTGGCGGGTGGTGGAGAGGCGCACGCGGTCTTTGGTGCGGAAAAGGCCGTTGTCGATGTCGTCCCCCCGCGCCTGCAGGCCCACGGTGAGGTCTGAACCTCCCGGCCCAGCCAGGACGCGGCCCACTGATGCTCGACCTGAAAGCCGGCCACGGTGCGGTGGTCGGACTGGTGGAACTGGTCGCCATTGACCGGGTCGTCGAGGAAATAGGTGAAGTTCGAGAACAGGTCAAGCCCGTAGCGCAGGGCGTAAACGCTCGCCCGCGTCAGCGAGTCCGCCCGTCCCTGGCGCCAGTCGGCGGCGAGGCTGTAGCGGCTGGAACGGCCGCCGTCCGTGGGATCGATCTCGCCGAAGCGGCTGATGAGCCCCTCGGTCACCGCCCGCTCGGGGATCTGGTCGGTAGAATTCCAGTGCCCGTCATACCCCATGGCGGTGACGGTGAGGCCGTTGGCGGCGTCGCCCCGGTTCCAGCGCAGGACGCCGTTGAGCTTGCGGTAGTCGTCCGGCCGCACCCAGGGGCCGTTGTTCCGGCCCACCTCCAGGGCTCCCAGGAGATCGCCGTCCCCCACCCGCTTCGAGTCGGCGGCGAGCAGGCGGCCATAGCCGTGGGAGGGCATATTGACGGGGATGTCGTCGACGGTGATCCGGAAGTCCGTGCCGTGGTCGAGGTTGAAGCCGCGGAGGAAGTACTGGTTCGCCTTGCCGCTGCCACTGTGCTGGGTGATGATGACCCCCGGCACGGTCTCCAGCAACTCGCCGGGACGGGCGATGGGCCGGCGTTCCAGGTCGGCGTGGCCGGTGACGCCTTCGCTCGCCGAGTCGGCCACGCCCAGCATGTCCGAGGCGCGGTCGGTGACCTGGATCTCGTCGTAGACCTTGAGCCGGGTTTCGTCCTTCTCTTTCTTCTGCGCGTCCGCCGGCTTCGCGTCCTGCGGCGCCGGTGTTGCGGCCGGGTCTTGAGACCAGGCCGCAGGGATAGTGGCCAGTACGGCCAGAACCAGGGGCCAGATCCTCGCTGCTGTCATCCGAGTCGTTCTCCCGCGGGCGCGGCGCCCAACATTCACCAAGGCTACGCAGTGGGTGCGAGCGCCGGATGAGCCCCGCCCTGCTCCAGAGTATCCTTCAAGAATGCTCGCCAACACATTCCGTCCCCGCCTCCGCATTCTCCACGGCGAAGCGATCGCCCTCGGTCCCGGCAAGGCCGACCTCCTGGAGGCCATCGAGCGCGCCGGCACCCTGGCCGAGGCCGCGAAGCTTCTCGACATGTCCTATATGCGGGCCTGGAAGCTCCTTCACACCATGAACGCCTGTTTCCGGGAGCCCCTCGTCACCACCGCCCGGGGGGGCTCCGTCCACGGCGGCGCCGTCCTCACGGAGACCGGCCATGCCGTCCTCGCTCTCTATCGGCGCATGGAGGAGGAGAGCCGGAGGGCCGTGGAGCCCGCCTGGGAGGAGATGCAGACGCACCTGGCGGATTGAATCTCGTTATCCTTGACGGAATATAACGGCGCTGCTAGCCTTCCCCGCAATTCTCAAGGGGAGCAGAGATGCGCCACGCCATCCATGTCCTGCTGGCCTTTTCCCTGGGACTGCCCACGCTCGCCGGCGCCCAGACGCTGGGTGAGGTCAAGCCCGCGGGCCGCGAGCCCACGCTGACGATCGGCGGACTGCTCCAGGTGCAGTTTGACGCCGGCGACAAGGGTGACAGCCGCTTCGCCAATGACTTCGACCGCTTCTATCTGCGGCGGGCCCGGCTCAACGCCTCCGGCCGGTTCCTGGAGGAATTCGACTTCCGCCTCGAGATGGACCTCGCCGGGAGCCTCTCGAACACTTCCGGCCTGCGGGCACAGATGACGGATGGCCATATCAACTGGAACCGCTATCCCGCGGCCAACGTCCGGGTGGGGCAGTTCAAGACTCCGTTCGGCTTCGAGCAGCTCTACGGCGATCCGCGGCTGCTGACCATCGAGCGCACCCTGGTCAACGACCGGTTGACGTTGAATCGCCAGCTCGGCGCCCAGATGGGCGGCGACCTTTTAGAAAAGCGGCTGGGCTACGCCGTCGGCGCCTTCAACGGCAACGGCGTCAACAACAACTTCAACGACAACAATGCCTTCGTGACCGTCGGGCGAGTCACGGCCGTGCCCTGGCAGGGAAAGCTCGGGAGCGCCACGGCCACGTGGTCGGTGGGCGTCAACGGCTTCTCCTCGAAGGACACAGGCCTCGCCCTCTCCGACCTGGGGCTCGACTCCACGCCGGCGACGCCGGACAGGGACGGCCTCTTCACCGGCAAACGCCGGGGCTCCGGAGTGGACAGCCAGCTCGTAGCCGGCCCCTTCGAGCTGTGGGGCGAGTTGCTGCGCGAGCGTTTCGAGCCGAGCTCGAAGATCCCTCGCGCCAGCTTCGACTCCCGCGGCTGGTACGGCCAAGCGTCATGCTTCGTGATGCCGAGTCGCTTCCAGGTTGTCGTGAAGTACGAGACCTTCGATCCCAACGACCGGAAGAACGCCGACGAGACGAAGACGGCGACGCTCGGCGCCAACGTCTACTTCAAGGGGCACGATCTCAAGCTGATGGCGGACTATTTGCGCACCGAGCTGCCGGGAGCGCAAAAGACGCAGAACAAGGTCATCGCCCGTCTTCAGGTGATGTTCTAGGAGCTGCCATGAGAATCCGGAAGATCCTCACGATCCTCACCCTGGTCTGGGCGGCCGCCGCCCTGCCGGCCACGGCCGCAGAGGTCACCGTCTTCGCCGCCGCCAGCTTGACCGACGCCCTGCAGGAGATCGCCACCGCCTACGAAAGCGCCGCGGGCGACAAAGTGGTGTTCAACTTCGGTGCGTCGAGCACCCTGGCCCGGCAGATCCAGGAGGGAGCGCCGGCCGATCTGTTCTTCTCGGCCGACGAGGCCAAGATGGACGGTCTGGAGAAGCGTGGTCTGGTGGCGAAAGGGACGCGCCAGAGCCTGCTGTCCAATACGCTCGTGGTCGTGGTGCCGGCGGATTCCAGCCTGAAGATCGCCTCCCCGGCGGAGCTGGCCGATTCGAAGGTGAGGGCGCTGGCGCTGGCCGAGCCGCAGAGCGTGCCGGCCGGCATCTACGCCAAGGAGTGGCTCCAGTCGCAGAAGCTGTGGAGCCGGGTGATCGACAAGGTGATCCCCACGGAGAACGTCCGCGCGGCCCTGGCTGCCGTCGAGTCGGGCAACGCCGACGCGGGGATCGTCTACAAGACCGACGCCGGGATCTCGAAGAAAGTGAAGATCGCCTACGAGGTATCTGCCGCCGGGGCTGCCGGCGGGCCGAAAATCTCATATCCTCTGGCGGTGATCGCCGAATCGAAACGGCAGGAAGCCGCCCGCAGGCTCCTGGCGTATCTGGAGTCCCCGGCGGCGCTCGACGTCTTCCGCCGGTACGGATTCCTCGTGCCGGCCGCGGCGCCGGGCACGCCCTGACCATGGCGGACGGAGAGGGCTGGATCGTCGCGTTCACGGCGGCCGTCGCGGCTCTCGCCGTCCTCCTCATCCTGCCGCCGGGAATCGCCCTCGCCTGGCTGCTGGCACGCCGCCGCTTTCCCGGCAAGACGGTGGTGGAGACGATCGTCGCCCTGCCGCTGGTGATGCCGCCGGTGGCGACCGGCCTGATCCTCCTGAAGCTCCTGGGACGGCGGGGAGCCGTGGGGAGCTTCCTGCACGAGTGGCTGAACCTGGACGTCGTCTTCACCTGGCGGGCGGTGGTGATCGCCATGGCCGTGATGTCGTTCCCCCTGCTGGTGCGCACGGCGCGGGTGGCTTTCGAGAAGGTGGACCCGCTGCTGGAGAAGAGCGCGCGGACGCTGGGGGCCGGGCGGTGGCGGGTGTTCTTCCGCATCACCCTGCCGCTGGCGAGCGGCGGTGTCGCCGGCGGCACCCTCCTCGCCTTCGCCCGCGCCTTGGGCGAGTTCGGCGCCACCATCCTCGTGGCCGGCAACATCCCCGGCCGCACCAGCACCCTCTCCCTCGCCATCTACAACCTGGTCCAACTCGGCAAGGACGACGAGGCCTTCCGCCTCCTCACCTGGGCGGTGGGCCTCGCCTTCGTCGCCGTCTGGTGCGGCGAGGCCTTCCTGCGGCGGACGCTGGAGGGGGTGAGGACGTGAAGCGAGCCCCCCGCCGGCACGGCGGCCGGCGACCGCCCGACGCGGCCCTTCCCTCGGCCGACGATCAGTTCCGTGTTAAGATGCCAGGCATGGACGAGAACCACACGGGGTACAACCTCAAAGCTCCGGGCCGCGAGGGCTCGGGCTCCTCTCTGCGCCTGCCGGGCCGCGGGCCTTTTCCCCCGGTCGACGAGCATCTGGTCGAGCCGGAGGTCACGCGCGACGAGATCATCGGCGGCCGCCGGGTAGTCGCCATGCCGGCCAATCCGCCTCACGCCGACCAGCAGAGCGCTGTCGTTCAAGTCCTCCGGTCCTGTGTGGCGCCCGGCTACAGAGGGTCAACGGAGTTGCTGACCCGCGTGGACCAGGATTCGGACTTCGCCACCGACGCCTGTATCCGGAAAGAGGGCACCGATCCCGCGACCGGCACCCGCTACCTGGAGGAGCTCGCGTTCGAGGTGGTCTCCGAGCAGAAGGCGTGGAGCGTAACGGAGAAGGCGTCTCGGATGTATCGGCGAGGTGTGCGGCGGATCTTCGGCGTCTTTCTCAAGAGTGACCAGGTCTGCGAGTGGTCTGCCGAGTGCCAGAGCTGGCTCCCCTTGGATCGGGGCTCGCAGATCGAGGATCGCTGCCTGGTAACGCCGCTGCACGTGGCGGCTCTGCTCGATGCCAGTGCGGCGGACATCGCCGTGGTGAAGGGCTTGGCTGCCCAGGGGAACCCGGAGCTCAAGAGGCGGGAGGATGCGGCTAGAAGCGAGGGGGAAGCGGCGGGCTTGGCGGAAGGCCGGGCTGAGGCGAGTGCCGAGGCCGTTCTCAAGGTCTTGGCAGCGCGCGGTATCGCCGTGAGCGAGGCGCAGCGACAGGAGATCCTGGGCTGTCAGGATCTCGATCGCCTGGACCGTTGGCTGCGGCAGGCCGTCCTGGCTTCCTCCGCGGACGAGGTCACCTCCGCGTAAAGATCACCTTCGCCGGATTGCCGCTGGCGATCGAGTTCGGCGGCAGGGGACCGGCGACCACGGAGCCGGGCGCGAGGATGCAGCCGCTGCCGACGTCGGCTCCGTCCAGGATCACGCAGCCGGCGCCGATCCAGACATCGTTGCCGATGCGGACGCCGCGGGTGGAGACTTTGTCCTGGAGACGGATGGGGACATCGAGCCGGTCGTAACGGTAATTGTTGCCGATGATCGAGACGTTGGGGCCGACGAGGCAGTCGTCGCCGATCTCCACCCCCGCGGTGTGGGAGCTGAGAAAGCAGCCGGTGGAGATCTCGACCCGGCTGCCGATATGCAACGGGCCGTCGCTCGACTTCAGCTTGGTAAAGGAGCTGACGACCGACTGCCGGCCGATTCGCAGGTTCGGCGTGACCTCCACCTCGGCCCGGGGGCTGACGAAGCAGCCGTACGCGAACCAGGCGCGGAGGGTCACCACGAAACGGGGGACGAAGAACCGCCGCAGGAGCGCGCCGGGCCGCATCACCCGTGGAGTCTCGCCGCAACCAGCCGCCGGATGGAGTCGAAGCGCTCCATCTCGCCCACTTCTTTCATCGTGAACCGGATCCCGAACGCCTCCTCCAGGGCGGAGACCATCTGGAGGTGGGCGAGCGAACTCCAGAGCGGCGCGTCGGCGCGGCTGAACCCGTCGTGAATAGCCCCGGGGTCGAGCTCGAAGACCTGGGCCATCACCTCCCGGATGCGGTGCTCGGCTGCCGGCGGCAAGCTCATCTCCTTCCCTTATCGGATGCCCAGCGCCATCTCGTCCTGCACGACCTCGATCCACCCGCAATCCTGCCTGCGGGCCTGGCCGCGGCGCAGGAGGTAGAGGGTCTCGCCGCTGGCACGGCGGTCCAGCACCTGGAAACCCTGGTCCTCATAGAAGGTCTCGACCGGCTTGTTGCGCGCCGTGGGTACGAAGCGGCCGCCCAGCTCCAGATGCCCGGGCTCGTCGAGGAGGCGCTGCTTGACGTGATTCATCATCGCCGTCTCGATCCCCCGGCCCATGGCGCGGCAGCTCATCAGGAAGCTGTCGACGAGCAGGAGATGACCCTCCCGCCGCAGGACGACGGCGCCGATCGTCCCCATGTCGCCGAAGCGGTCGCGGGCGCGGGCGATCCAGACCTCGCACACGGGCAGGCCCAGCAGGCGTTCGAGGGCGGCGGGAGTGTAGCGCGCCGTGGTCAGGTTGAACTGGTTGGTCTTGGTGAAAAGCTGATGCAGGCGGGGCAGGTCGTCCCGCCGGGCGCGGCCGATGGCCAGCTCGGTGCGCAGGCTGGCGAGATAGCCGGAGAGGTCGCCAGTGACGGCGAGGACGGCGCGCAGATCCTGGCGCTGGCGCTCTTCGGCGTACTGCCGGGTCTTGCCCGCGTCGCCGGGGAGGACCGCCGTGCGCTCGAAGTCGGCGAGGCGATGGAGAACCGCGGCGAAGTCGGCCGGGTCCGGGGGCAGCAGCACGGTCCGGACCTCGGGCAGCATCTGGGCCACCAGGCTCGTCTCGGCCGGGTTGTCGTCGGCGAAGACCAGGCTGTCGAGGCCGAGGTTGAGGCTGGCGGCGATGCGGCGCAACCCTTCGTGCTTGGGGCCCCAGCCGATCTCCAGGGCGGCGAAGTCGGAGAGCCGCAGGGGGATCTCGGGCCGGCGGTCGAACAGCTCGGCCACATCCGCCGGGTTGTTCTTGCTGCACACGGCCAGCAGGACGCCCTGGGCCTGGAGAGCCTTGAGGCTGTGGTGGAAATCGAGGAAGGCCTCCCCCTCGGGGTCGCCGGTGCCGATGCGGACGCCGGCCGGTCCGTCCTCCCCCACCACGCCGCCCCAGAGGGTGTTGTCAAGGTCGAGGACCAGGCACTTGCGGGCCCGCCCCTGGGCCGCCCGGGCATGGCGCACCAACTCGGCGGCGACGCAGCCGAGGAACCCCGGGCTCCAGTCCATCTTCGCCAGGTAGAGCAGCTTGCCGTCGGTCACCCGCTCCTTGCCGTAGGCGGAGGCGAGACGGTCGGCGTCGAGGACCTGCACCCGGGGATGACCCTTGAAGCGGCGCAGGAGCTCGAGGTTGAGCTCGAGGTGGAATTCCGTTTCGCCGTACTCCTCGTTGAGGTCGGCGATGCCGAAGGCCGGCCGCACAGGGGATGGGAAGTTGGCGATGAGCAGCGTCGAGGAGAGCCGTACCAGGGCCGCTTCGGCCCAGGACTCGAGGTGGGAGAGGACGTCGTCCCGCAGCTCCCGGCGCCGCGCCGGGGAGAGCGACGCGAACCCGGCCATGGCTTCGGGACGCAGGCGCCGCAACGACAGGGCGAGGAGCACCAGGTCCGGCGCGAAGGCCGCGAGGCCCGAGCCATCGCTGACACCGAGCACCTCCTGCACGTGCTGGTCGAAACCTCCCAGGTAGTGGGCCGCGCGCAGCCCCTCACGGGCGAAGTGGACGTCCACCCAGCGCGGCAGCAGGTCGAGAGTGAAGTTGGCGAGGCAGGCGAGCTTGACGTCCGGCGTCCCGCCGCGGCGTTCCAGGGCCCGGGAGAGGAGGCTCAGGTCGCTGGTCGAGAGCTTCTCCAGGTCCACGGACGCCAGGGTCCGCCGCAGGGCGGCGGCATCGGCAGCGGCCGCGGCGGCTTCAGCGACCGCCCGAAGGTCGAGCTTCGAGTCCCGCGGTCTGTCCATCGCTCAGGTCTCCGATCGTTTCCGCCACGGTATGGTAGAAACCCAGCAGCTTGCGCCGGAACGCCTCGCGGGTGAGCTCCCGCTGGACGAGCCGCCGGGCGCCGGCGGCCAGGCGCTCGCGCAGGACCTCGTCTCGCAGGAGCCGTGCCAGTCCCCGGCCCATGACCTCGGGCGCGGGCTCGACCAGCAGTGCCACCTCGTCGTCCAGCACCTGGGTGTGGGTGGGCAGGCGGGTGGCGAGCACGGGGCGGCCCGAGTCCAGGTAGGAGTAAAGCTTCATGGGGGTGTTGGTGCCCTGGGTGCGCGGCGAGACCAGGACAGTGGCCTGGCGCAGGCATGCACCCAGTGCGGACACCGGGCGGGGGCCGGCGAACCAGACCCGGCCATCCCTGACCTCCCGCCTGTAGCGCTCGATCGAGTCAGAGTCGCCTCCGACGACGGCCAGGCGCGCGTCGGGAACCTCCTTCACGGTGTGGGCGAAGGCGGCGAGGAGGAGGTCGATCCCCTGGTAGGGCTGGAGATTGCCAACGTAGAGGACCAGGGGGAGGCCCCGCCAGTCCTCTGGCACCAGGTCCGCGACCGTGCTGTCTTCGTCAGCGGTCCCCAGGAGGCTTGGGTCCTCCAGGCGGGCCACCAGGCCTCCGGGGTGGTGCGCCCGGGCCTGCTCCTCCAGAGAGCCGCAGACGGCGAGCGTGCCGCGGCTCTCCCGCACGGCCGCACGCTCGCAGGCGTCGAGGAGGCGCCGGACCGGTCTCAGGGCCGGAAAGCGATCTACCATCTGCTGCGCCAGCCCCGAGTCCATGTCGTAGACATAGGGGACGCCGAACCACTGCTTCCCCAGCAGGGCCATGAAGACCGACTCCTCCACCGCGTGGACGACGTCAAAACGGCCGCGGCGGAGAAGGGCGAGGAAACGGCCGAGCATCACGGCGTCCAGAGCCAGCTTCTTGAGCGAGAAGCCGGGACGAACGCCGCGGGTACCCGGGAGGAAAGCCACGCGGTGGACGCGACAGCCGGGGATCCCCGGGTCCTCGCCCTCGGGAAAGGTGAGCACCTCCACCTCGTGCCCCTCGGCGCAGAGCACCTCCAGGAGCATGCGCTCGGCGATGGGCGTGCCCCGCTGGCTGAAGAAGGGGTGGGGAGCGAGGAGGAGGATCTTCACGGCACCACCCCTGCGATGGCGGCAACGGTTTCGCTCCTCCTCCCCAGCGCATACACCACCCCACCCACCAACGCCTGGAGGAGCACCAGCCCGTAGTCGAGCCACGCCAGGGCCACCCCCACGGACGCGGAGGCCCCGAAGGCGACGAGAAAGAAGGCCCAGACGTTCTCCCGCACGCCGATGGCGTTGATGGAGACTGGCAGCATCATCACGAACAGGGCGAGGGGAACGATGAGGAAAAAGACGGGCAGAGGGATCGCCACGTGGAGCGCCCGGGCCAGGAGATAGAGGTTGAGCACCACCAGCGCCTGCAGCGCCAGAGACCACGCGAAGGCGCCGGCGAGGACGCGCCCCTTCCCCTGGAAGACCAGGAAGCGCGACAGGCGGCCGGTGGGGAGAAACAGGAGGGCCGCGGCAACGACGAGGAGCGCCGCGCCGCCCAGTACCCAGGCGTAGAGGTCCGGCACGCGGTCGTGGAGCCGCCCGGAAACGGCGAGCCCCAGGGCGGCGAAGAGCATCAGGGCGAGCAGGCCCACGAAGCGGTCGACGACGACGACCGCCACCGCCCGGGCCCGCCCCATGCCGGTACGGGCCGTGGCGACCACCCGCACCGTGTCGCCGCCGATCGTCGACGGCAGGAAGTTGTTGAAGAACACCCCCACCAGGAACGAGCGCACCAGGCAGGACAGGGACGCGTCGCCCCCCTGGGCGCGGATCAGCAGCCGCCAGCGGCGGACGCTGGTCAGATAACCCAGGGGATTGATCGCGATGGCGAGCAGCACGAAGCGCAGGTCCGCCGAGCGGCAGGCCGCTGCCACCTCGCGCAACGGCGTGCGGGCCAGGATCCAGGCCACCAGCGCCGCCGACACGGCGACGCGGAGGACGAGACCGAGCCGGGCACGGGATGCCGCCGCCATGGTCAGGCCGCCGATCCCAGGCGCTCCCGCAGCAGCCCCGCCAGGTTCTCCCGCGGCTCGCCCCGCACGTACATGCGATACCAGACCTCGACGTTGAGGATCATCCACAGCCGCACGTGGTGGTCGGCGCGGCCGGCGACGTGCTCGGCCACCAGCCGCTCCACCGGCTCGCGGCGGAAGATCCCCTCCTCGATGAGGGCCGAGGTGGAGAGCAGGTGGCGCAGCACGGGCAGGAGCGGTCCCTTCATCCAGTAGCCGAGGGGGAACATGAACCCCTGCTTGGGCCGCTCCAGGATGGACGGCGGCAGGTAGGGCGCGGCCACCCGGCGCAGGAGATATTTCAGGCGCCGGCCGCGCATCTTGAGGTGGGCCGGCAGGGTGGCCACGAACTCCGCCAGGCGGTGGTCGAGGAACGGCGAGCGGGCCTCCAGGCCGTGGGCCATGGTCATGCGGTCGGAGAGCATCAGCGAGTGCTCGGGCAGGCGGGTGGCGACGTCGGCCTGGAGCATGCGGTCGAGGTCGTCCCGCGCCTCGGCCTCCTCGAACCCGCGCACCACGCAGTCCATGGGGTCCATCTCGGCGAGCTCGGCGGCCACGTCGGGAGCGTAGAGGCCCCCCTTGCCCTCGTGGCCGAAGCGGAAGAAGGCGGTGGCCTGGGCGTAGCGCCGTCCGCCCTCGTGGAACGAGAGGTCGTGCATCCAGCGGGCCTTCTGGGTGAGGTTCTTGTAGGCCGCGGAGTCGCGCAGGGAGTGGAGGGCCGGGCCCAACAGCCAGCGCCGCACCACCTCGGGCAGGGCGGCGTAGAGCCCCACCCAGCGGAAGCCGAAGTAGCGGTCGTAGCCGGCGAAGACCTCGTCGCCGCCGTCGCCGGTGAGCACCACCTTGACGTGCCGGGAGGCCAGAGCCGCCGCGTGGTACATGCAGGCGGCGATGGGGTCAGACGGCTCGTCCAGGTGGTGGACCATGGAAGGCAGGAGCTCCACCATGTCGGGCCAGACGACCTCCTCGTGATGGTCGGTGTGGCAGTGGCGGGCCACCTGGGCCGCCCACGGGAGCTCGTTGAAACCGGCGTCGGCCACCCCCACGGCGAAAGTGGAGACGGGCTCCTCCCGCAGCTCGGACATGAGGGCCACCACCAGGCTCGAGTCCATGCCGCCGGAGAGGTAGGCCCCCACCGGCACGTCGGAGAGGAGATGCGACTCCACCGCCTCCCGCACCCGCTCCCGGGTCTCCTCCACCAGCTCCGGCTCCCGATACCCCCGCTTGGGGAAGTACCGGAGCTGCCAGTAGCGCCGCACCTCGATGGTGGGGGCCGCCGCCAGCGCGCCCGTCGGGGGATCGACGTCGGAGGCATCCAGTATCAGCAGGTGGGCCGGCGGCAGCTTGCGGATCCCCCGAAAGAGGGTGCGCGGGCTGGGGATGAAGCGCAGGGTCAGGTACTCGTCGAGCGACCGCAGGTCGAGCTCCGGCCGCGGCGCGCCGGCTCCACTCGCCGTCCCTCCGGCGAGTATCGCCTTGATTTCCGAAGCGAAGAGCAGGCGCCGGCCGTCGAAGCGGTAGAACAGCGGCTTCTGGCCGAAGCGGTCGCGGGCCAGCAGCAGGCGCCGGCGGCGGGCGTCCCAGAGGGCGAAGGCGAACATCCCTCGCAGCTCCTCGACGCAACGCTCGCCCCGCTCCTCATAGAGGTGGAGGATGACCTCGGTGTCGCTGTCGGTGCGGAAGGCGTGGCCCCGGCGCAGGAGGTCGCGGCGCAGCTCGCGGTGGTTGTAGATCTCGCCGTTGAAGACGACCCAGGCGCTGCGCTCTTCGTTGGCGATGGGCTGATGGCCGCGGGCGAGGTCGATGATGGAGAGGCGCCGCATGGCGAGGCCGGTCTCGCCCAGCACCACGGCGCCGTGATCGTCCGGACCACGGTGGACGAGGGCGGCATTCATCCGCTCCAGGACCGCCGCATCGGCCCCGAGCAGGTTCCATTCACCGCAGATTCCACACATCGGGCTTATCCCCCTCCGCGTCAGGACGCCCGCAGGGCGTCGGTATCCGCGACATTGGCGGCGAGCTCCATGGGCGAGCGGATCACCTCGGCGACGTGGTACTCGCGGACGTTCCTGGCATGGGTAAAGATGAGGATCTCCCCCACCAGACCGAGCGACAGCGTCTGCACGCCCAGCACCATGAGGAGCACGGCGAGGAGGAGCAGGGCCCGGTCCGACAGGCTGGTGGCGAAGAGGATCTTCTCGGCGGCCACCATCAGGGCCAGGAGGAAGCCGAGGGCGAGCATCCCCGTCCCCAGCAGGCCGAAGAAGCGCAGGGGGCGGCGGGTGAACCGGGTGAGGAAGAAGACGGTGAGGACGTCCAGCAGCCGCCCGAGGTAGGCGCCCGCCCCGTGGTAGCGCGTCCCCCGGTCCTCGCGGCGCTGGGGAACCTCGATCTCGCGAACGGCGAAGCCCTGGGTGTGGGCCAGCAGGGGGATGAATCGGTGCATGCTGCCGTAGAGGTTCAGCTCGTCGGCCACCTGCGGGGTCATCACCTTGAAGCCGCAGCTCAGGTCGTGGAAGCCGGTGCCGGTGACGCGGCGGACCAGGGAGTGGAAGAGCCGCGACTGCAGGCGGTTGAACGGAGAGTCGGTGCGCGGGTAGCGCCGCCCGGCCACCAGGTCCGCCCCGGCGTCCAGGGCCGCAAGGGCGGGCCCCAGGCCTAAGGGCTCGACCTGGAAGTAGGAGGCCAGGGTGACGAGGCGCGTGCCGCGGGCCCGATCGAGGCCGACGGTCAGCGCCGCCGACTCGCCGAACGGGCCGCCCAGCAGCACGATGACCACCTCCTGCTCGGCCCGCTGCTGCAGCTCGCGCAGCACCGGCAGGGCGCTCTTCAGGTGCTCGTCGACCACGAAGATGAACTCCGCGCGCCGGCCCAGCCGCGCCAGCTCGGCGGCGAACTCGGCGTAGAGCTGCTTCAGGTCGCCGTGCCGCTCCACCACCGGCACCACGACGGACACCTCAGGCTGGTCGCGCAGCCGCGGGGCTCTCATGTCCACCTCCGGAAACGGGCGACGCGAGGAGGGCCTCGGCCGCCTTGAAGTCGCCCACCTTGACGACCAGCTCGGAGAACAGCCCCACCAGCGTCAGGTGCACCCAGGCGAGGGCACAGAGGATGGTGATGGCGGGAAAGACCAGGGGGTAGCGGGAGCCGGGCCACCCTTTGAGGTGGACCCAGGCGCTCGCCGCCAGGGCCAGCAGCGTGCCTGCGAGGAAGGGCACCCCGAGGACGGCGAACCACTTCGCCGGCCGGGTGGTGAAGCCGAGCAGCATCTTCACCGTCAGCAGGTCGAGGAACACCTTCCAGATGCGGGAGATGCCGTACTTGCTGCGGCCGAAGCGCCGCGCCCGATGGTTGACCACGACCTCCTTCCAGCGACAGCCGGAGAGGCTCATCATGGGGGCCAGGAAGCGGTGCATCTCGGCGTAGAGGCGGGCGCGCTTGACCACCTCGGCGCGGTAGGCCTTCAAGGTGCAGCCGTTGTCGTGGATGCTGGTGCCGGTCAAGGTGCCGATGAGCCAGTTGGCCGCCCAGGACGGCACCTTGCGCGACAGCATGCGGTCCTTGCGGTCCCGCCGCCAGCCGCACACCACGTCGTACCCCTCTCCCTCGTCGAGGGCCGCCAGCAGGAGGCCGAAGTCCCGCGGGTCGTTCTGCAGGTCGCCGTCCAGGGTGACGACCACCCGGCCGCGGGCGTGATCGAAGCCGGCCTGGAGGGCGGCGGTCTGGCCATAGTTGCGGCGGAAGCGCACCGCCGTCACCCGGCGGTCGCGGGCGCAGAGCTGCCGCAGCTTCGCCGGCGTCGCGTCGCTGCTGCCGTCGTCGACCAGCAGCAGCTCCCACTCCCTGCCCAGCCCGTCCGCCGCGGCGCGGACCTCCTCGTAGAGGGTGTCCACGCTCTCCTCCTCGTTGTAGAGGGGGACGATGATGGAGAGGTCCACGTCAGGGTACCCGTTTGACGATCATGGGTCCCAGCAGGCGGGTGAGGGGCAGGGGGAGCTTCTGCCAGACGCGGATGGCCGCCTGGTACTTGGGGTTGGCGGGGCTGACGTTGGGCAGCTCGCGGGCCTTCACCAGGTGGTACTGGTAGCCCAGCGGCACCTCCTCCATCCCCCATCGGCGCTTGAAGTCCCAGGCGCCGGTGCCCCGCTTGCTGCGGCCGAAGTCGAAGAGGCGGAAACCGTGATCCCGCCCCCAGCGCAGGATGGCGAGGTAGGTGTAATCGTCCACCCCGCGCGGGCGCTGCGCGCGGGCGGCTCCGGCGTAGAAGGGCATGATCACGTCGCGGAAGAGGAGGTTGAGCACTCCTGCGACCGTCCTCCCCTCGTGCTCGACGAAGAAGAGATGGGTCGTCCCCGGATGGCGGTCCAGGATCTCCTGGAGGAAGAGGCGCGGGTAGACGGGCGTGCCGTGGTGCCGCATGTTCTGGCAGAAGAGGTCGTAGAAGAGAGGGAGCTCCTCCAGGCCCGCCACCCGGTGGGTGAACCCCGCTCGGGAGACGTAATTCATCATCTGCCGCCGCTTGCGCTCCATCCGTTTGAGCAGCGCCTCCTCGCCCTCCGCCAGGTCGGCGCGGAAGGTGACGTAGAGGTCCTTGGCGAGCAGGCCGGAGTCCGGCAGGGGGCGCTCGGAGCGCAGCTCCAGGTAGTCCACCTCCCGCTCTTCGGCCAGGTTGCGGGCCGCCTCCAGCAGGGCCGAGGCGGCCTCCCCATCGCCGTCATTGGCTGCAATGCCGCCGCCGATGGCGAAGGGGATGGAGACCAGGGAGTGGCCGAAGAGCAGGCTCTGGAGCTCGAAGAGGGGGAGCACGCCCGCGATGCGGCCGTCGCGCAGGGCGGTCAGGTAGTGGGCACGGTGGCCGAAGACCCGCTCCACCAGCCAGCGCCAGCCGAGTTGGTGAAAGAAGGTGCCGTCGGGATTCTGGCGCACATAACGGTCCCACTCGGCCTCTCGCAACGGACGCAACGTCTCCACGGTCACCGGCGACGGCTCGACGTAGACGAGGGGCTCGGCGCTCATAGGCCCAGGATCTCCCGGCACGAGGTGAAGGCGTATTCGGAGAAGAGCGTCGCCAGCCGGTCCTCGGTGCGGTCCAGGTTGCGGTAGTGGCGCAGCCGGGTGAGGACACCCACGGGCTGCACCGGCTGCTCCGGGTCCAGCTCCCAGGGGTGGATGTAGACGATGGCCGGCCGCCGCTCGCGCTGGTTCAGGTGGCGCATTCCCCAGCGGATGAACTGCATGGGGAACTGGCGCAGGTAGCCGCCGCCCACGAACGGCAGGTTCATGCCGGCGAAGCGGAGGGTGGAGATGGGGAACTCCTGCAGCGCCGAGCCGTTCCCAGTCTTCACCGGCTGCGGGAAGCGGGGGAAGTCGGGGATGCCGTAGTGGTCGTGCCGGATGGGGAAGATGCTGGAGTCGTACTGGAACCCCTCCTCGCTCAGGACGTCCACGGCCCACAGGGTCTCCCGCACGATCGAGTAGTTGGGGGCGCGGTAGCCGATGACCTCGACCCCGGCCACGTCCTCGATGGTCCGCTTGGAGCGGCGGACGTCCTCCCGGAACTCGCGCGGGTTCAGGGTGGTCACCCGGCGGTGGTCCTGGCCGTGGGTGCCCAGCTCGTGGCCGGCGTCGCGGATGGCGCGCACCATCTCCGGCCAGCGTTCGGCCACCCAGCCGAGGACGAAGAAGGTGCCGCGCACCTGGTGCTTCTCGCACAGGGCCAGCAGGCGCTGCGTGTTGCGCTCCACCCGCGGCTGGAACCCTCCCCACGTGTCGCGGGGGATGGCCCGCTCGAAAGCTCCCACCTGGAAGTAGTCCTCGACGTCGACGGAAAAAGCGTTCAGCACGATCTCACCTCCCGGCCCGGCACGGCGACGGCAGCCGCCGGGCGCTGACGTACTTGCAAGACCAGTTCCTCGACCCGCCGCGCGTTCTCCTCCCAGAGCCAGCCCCGCTCGTGGAGGCGTCGCCGAACGGCCTCGCCCAGGCGCACGCGCAACGCCGGGTCGCGCACCAGGGCGAGGACGGCGGCCCCCAGGTCCGCCGCCGCTGGGTTCTCGTCCCCTGGGCAGAGCAGCGCGGTCTCGCCGTCGGTCAACAGCTCTCGCACGTTGGCCGCGCCGGGCGCGACGATGGCGCGGCCGGCGGCCATGTACTCCAGGATCTTCATCGGGCAGGCGTAGGGGGTCACCGCCGGCTGCACGGCGACGTCGAAGGCCGCCAACGCCGACTCGATCTCCTGCCGCGGCACGGCACCGCAGAGCACCAGCCGCTCGGCGAGGTCCGGCGAGGCGGCCCGCAGCTCGCGCAGGCCGGGCAGCGCCGGGCCGTCGCCGACCAGGATGAGATGGATGCGCGCCTCGCGCCAGGCGGGCGAGGCCACCGCCGCCACCAGCCGCTCCAGGTCGTGCCAGGGGCGGAACCAGCCGACGACGCCAGCCACCGGCACGTCCAAGGGGATGCCGCGGGAACGGCGGAACGCGGCGCCGTCGCCTCCTTGACCGAAGCCGCTACGCACGCCGTTGGGCATCACCACGACTTTGCCCATCGGAACTCCTTCTTGTTCCAGGATGCCGGCCAGCACGCGGGTGACGGCGATCGTCACGTCCGCCCCGGCGCAGAGCCGGCGCTCGACCCGGCGGGTGAGGCCGCGGAAGAACAGGCCGTCGTGGCGCGCCTTCTCCAGGGCCAAGGGGGAGTTGACCTCCAGCACGAAGGGGACGCCGTGCCGCCGCGCCGCCGCGAGGCCCGCGAAGGTGTTGGCGGCGTAGCGCTCGTAGACGAAGTCGGGGCGGAAGTCGCGGATGGCCTTCGAGAGCCGGCGGTAGGCCACGGCGTTGTAGCCGAGCTCCAGCCCCTCGCGCAGAGGGAGCGGCAGGTGGCCGGCGGCGCGGGAGGCGAGCCCCGCGAGCCCCCGGGCCTCGCCGCCGTCGCTCGCCGCCTTCGCCTCGGCCCCGGCCTCGACCAGCGCCACCTCGCGCACGTCGTGGCCGCGCAGGCGGAAGGCGCGCTGGATCTCGGCGATGTGGATCCCCTGGGCGTCGCCGGCCCGGGTGCGGTGGTGGTAGAGGATCTTCATGGGGTCGTCTCTCTCAGACCGGCGCCGATCCCCGCGATCCGCCCAAGACCCTCATCACCCCGGCCCTCTTCTCCCGCCCCCTCCCAACCCCCCTCCCCGGGAGAAGAGGGAGACCAGCAAGAGCGCTCCAACCGGGTTCCCCTCTCCCGGAGAGGGGGGTGGGTGGGGGCGGGAGAGGGGACAGGGGTGAGGGCCCTCGGGCGGGGGCGCTCTGAGGCGAAGGTCGCGACCGCCGCCAGCAGCTCCTCCCCGACCTCTCTCCCCACCACCCGCCAGCTCCGGCCGGACACCCGGGCGGCGATCGCATCACGGTCCCAGGCCCGTCGTAGCGCCGCGTCGAGACCAGCCACGATCGACTTGATGTCCCGCTCCACCAGCAGGCCGCTGGCGGGCGAGATCAGCTCGGGGACGTCGCCCACCGGCGTCGCCACCACCGGCGTGCCGCAGGCCAGGGCTTCCAGGACGACGTTGGGGCACCCTTCATGGCCGCTCGCCAGCACGAAGAGGTCGGCGGCGGAGTACCAGCGAGCCAGCTCCTCGCCGCGCCGCGGGCCGGCGAAGATCACCCGGTCGGCGATCCCCAGCCGATCGGCCAGAGCCCGCAGCTCGGATTCCATGGCTCCCTCGGTGCCGTTGCCCCCGATCACGGCGAAGCGCAGGGTCGGCCAGCGATGTCCGCGATGTTTCATTTTCGCCATCGCCTCCATCACGAGATGGAAGCCCTTGCGCGGCGCCAGCGTCCCCACCGAGACGAGGAGCGGGCCATACTTGGCCAGTCCCAAAGCCCGCCGCGACTCGGTGCGGTCCAGGGGGTGAAAGAGCTCAGGATCGACGCCATTGCCGATCACCCGCACCCGCTCCGCCGGCACCCCGAGGGCCACGGCGTCGCGGCGCAGCGACTCGGAGACGGCGATGATGCGCGCCGCCCGCCGCAGGGCGAAGCGGAGCTGCGGCCGGCGCAGCCGGTAGGGCGCGAGCAGGGGGAGCATGCCGCGCAGGGTGATCACCACCGGCACCCGGAAGACGAGGCCCGCCAGCGCCGCGGCCAGCCCCTCGGGATAGATGAAGTGGGCGTCGATCACGTCGAAGCGGAACTCCCGCCGCAGCCGCACCAGGGTGGGCAGCGTCGAGAGGAACAGGAGGAGGCCGTCCAGGCACTTGAGGATGCCCGGGAAGGAGAGGAACCGGGGGTGGAGCACGGGCGCGCCGTCCTGCGTCTCCGCGCGCGGCACCTGCGGCCGCAGCCCGGGACGCAGGCCGGAGACGAAGGGGAACCAGGGCGTCGGGGCCACCACCCGCACCTCCACGTCGTCCACCGGCAGGCCCCGCATCCGCTCGCGCACGAAGAGGCCGTGGGTCGGCTGGGCGGCGTTGGGAAAGACGGTGCTGAAGAGCAGTATCCGGGTGACATGGGTCACCCGGGTCCGGGTCTCACGCGCTGACCGCACGGGCCACCTCCTCATCCTCTCCGATCGCGGCGGAGGGCGCTTGGCGCGCCACCTCCCGCCCCCACAGCTCCAGCATCAGCAGCGTCCACAGGGCCCACCCCGCCTCCAGCCGGCGCGCCTCGTGGTCGTCGAAGAGGCGCGCCAGCTCGCGGCGGTCGAAGAGGTCGCGGCCGAAGGCGTCGGAGGCGAGCAGCAGGTCGCGGGCGAAGTCCCGCAGGTCCTCGCGCAACCAGCGGGAGACCGGTGGCGCGAAGCCGCGCTTGGGTCGATTGAGGATCTCGGCCGGCAGCCGGCGCGCGGCCACCCGGCGCAGCAGCACCTTGCTGCGGGTGCCGTCCAGCTTGAGCCGGGCGGGCACCCGCGCCGCGAGCTCCACCACCCGGTGGTCGAGCAACGGGCAGCGCACCTCCAGGGCGTGGGCCATGCTCATGCGGTCCACCTTCACCAGTCCGTCGTCGGCCAGCCAGGTCTTGAAGTCGAGGTAGAGGGCGCGGGCCAGCGGCTCGCGCGGCGCGCGGGCGAGGTGGGGCTCGAGAGCGGAGAACGGGTCGAACCGCCGCCGGCGCGCCCGCAGCCCCTCGCCGAACAGCCGCTCCTCCAGGTGGGCCGGGATCAGGCAGCGGTCGGCGAAGTAGGAGCGCTCAGGCGTCATCGAGAGGTTGCCCAGCATCGTCGCGAGCCGCAGGGGCCGGGGCAGGCGCGGCGAGCGGGGCCAGTGCCGGGCGAGGACGGGGAACACCCCCTCGCGCACCGCCGCCGGCAGCAGGCCGCGCAGCCGGGCTTCCAGCAGGTGCAGGGCGTACTTGTCGCGATAGCCGGCGAACAGCTCGTCGCCGCCGTCGCCCGAGAGCGCCACGGTCACCCGCCGGCGGGTCTCCTGCGAGACGTACCAGGTGGGCACGGCCGACGGGTCCGCGAAGGGCTCGTCGAGGTGCCAGGCGATCTTCGGCAGCACGCCGGCGAGGTCGGGCCGGACCTCCGTCTCCACGTGATCCGTGCCCAGGGCGCGGGCCACGGCGGCGGCGTCCTCCCGCTCGTCGGTGGCGCGGTCGGCGAAGCCCACGGTGTGGGTGCGCACCGGCGCGGCCAGGGCGTCGCTCATCAGCGACACCACGACCCCTGAGTCGATGCCGCCGGAGAGGAAGGCCCCCAGCGGCACGTCGCTCTCCAGCCGGTCCGCCACGGCGCGGCCGAGGAGCCGCTCGAGCTCGGACGTCAGGCGTTCGTCGGTTTCCGGACCGGCATCGGCCGCGGGCTCGGCGGCGAGGTCCCAGTAGCGCTCGATGCGGGCGCCGGTCTCGCTCCACACGGCCAGATGGCCCGCCGGCAGCTTGGCCGCGCCGCGGAAGATCGTCCACGGCGACGGCACGTAGCCGTAGGCGAGGTAGAGGTCCAGCGCCTCGGGGTCGACCTCGGGTTGCACGAGGCCGCCGGCGAGGAGCGACTTGAGCTCCGAGGCGAAGCCCACGCGCCGGCCATCGTCGGCCACGTAGAGGGGCTTCTTGCCCACCCGGTCGCGGGCCAGCAGCAGGGTGCGCTGGCGCAGGTCGGCGACCGCGAGGGCGAACATGCCGGCGAGCCGCCCGACGCAGCGCGGCCCCATCTCCTCCCAGAGATGGACGATCACCTCGCTGTCCGAGCCGGTGGCGAAGCGGTGCCCCCGCCCCTGGAGCTCGCCGCGCAGCTCGCGGTGGTTGTAGATCTCACCGTTGCAGACCACGGCGGCGGTGCGGTCCTCGTTGAAGATCGGCTGGTGACCGCCGCCGAGGTCGATGATCGACAGGCGAGCGTGGCCGAGACCCAGGGGCCCGGCGAGGAGGTAGCCCTGGTCGTCCGGCCCGCGGTGGCGCAGGGGGCCAACCAGGCGCGCCAGCTCCTCGCGGCGGACGAGGCCCGGCTGGCCGTAGAGGAAGAGGCCGGCGATGCCGCACATGGATCAGGCCCTCCCCGCTGGCGAGATCGCAGCCGGCCGGCGCCACCACGGCTCGTCGGACGTCCCGGAGATCGCCGGGGCGGGCTCGCTCTCCGACTCCGGCGCCGCCGCCGCGGCCCGCGCCGCCAGCTCGAGGCTCACGCTCATCGCCACGAGCTGGTAGATCAGCTCCGAGTAGGCGGTGTTGAGGAACATGCTGCCCACCACGTAGGCGAGGATGGAGATCTGCATCATGCGGGCGTAGACCTCTACCCACGGCAGGTCCGTCGACCGCCGCAGCCGGCCCAGGGAGACGAGGCCCGAGACGATGACCGCCACGAAGAGCGCCAGCGCCGGCAGGCCGCACTCGGCCAGCACCTGCAGGTAGGCGTTGTGCGACACCCGGAAACGGTTGGGGTCGGGCGAGTAGCGCGGGTGCACGATCTGCAGGTTGTTGGGTCCGACGCCGAAGGCGGGGTAGTCGAGGAACACCCGCCACGAGGTCGTCCAGGCGTTGAGCCGGCCGCGGGCGGAGCCGTCCTCCTCATAGTCGGAGATGCTCGACGTCCGCTCGGTGTAGGCCTCCGTGAAGGCGGCGGAGGTGAACCAGACGACGCCCGCGGCGACCAGCCCCACCAGGGCGAACACCGCCAGCCGGTGGCGCGTGCGCCAGATCAGCGCCGGCACCACGCAGGCCAGGGTGAGGAAGCCGCCGCGGGAGAAGGTGAAGAGCACGGTGATGGCGCAGAGGGAGGCCATGACCAGGGCCGTCACGCGCAGCCACTTCTCCTTCTCGACCATGGCGATGCCCACCAGCAGAGGGATCACCATGTTGAGAACCAGGGCGAAGCTGTTGTTGTCCGACATGAAGCCGCCCGGACCGTCGTAGTAGCGGATGCCGCCCACCATCAGGCCGACGAGGCCGCGCTTGGCTCCCAGCACGCCGATGGAGAAGGTGATGAGGATCAGCAGGATGCGGAAGCGCCGGCGGTCGGCCACCAGGCCGGTGGTGAGAATGCTGATGAGGATCGCCTTCCAGTAGTAGCCATACATCGTGCCGGCGACGTCGGGCAGGACCGCCATGACGGTCGACAGGCTGATCCAGCCCGCCAGCAGGATGAGCAGCACCGTCTGCAGCCGCATCACCATCCAGCGCTCGCGGCCCAGGGCGAGGACCAGGCCGAGCACCATGGCGACGGCCACCCACTGGGAGAGGGGCATCTCCTGGGTGAGCCCCCAGCCCATGTCCTGGGGGCGCATGTAGGCCAGCCAGCCGTAGACCAGCAGCCCGAAGAAGGGACGGTAGACGATCAGCGGCAGCGAGGCGCAGACGATGCCCACGATCACCAGGTCACGCACGGCGCGCCTCCCCGGCGCCCGTGGCGGCGATGGCGGATCTCGCGGCCCCTTCTTCGTCCTCGGGATGCCCGGCGGGAGGCAAGCCCGCCGGCGGCCGGGACGCCGCTCCCACCAGCTCCTCCAGACGGTCCAGGCTGGACCCCCAGCGGTAGGTGGCCAGGAGCCGCTGCCGGGCGCTCGCGGCGAGGCGCTCCCGCAGCTCTGCATCGCCGATCAGGGAGGCGACGGCATTCTCCATTTCCGCGTCGGTGTCGTCGGTGCCGGCGGCCAGCAGGTCCCGGCCGCTGCGGAAACCGCCGTCGGCGACCCCTGCCAGCACCCGCTCGCTGCACACCACGGGCAGGTTCGAGGCCATGGCCTCCAGCACCTTGTTCTGCACCCCCTGGGCGATGCGCAGCGGCGCCACGAACATCCAGGCGCGGGCGAGAAATGGCCGCACGTCCCCCACGGCGCCAGTCACCTGCACGCCGGGCAGCTCGCCCAGGTCGCGCACGGCCGGCACCGGCGAGCGGCCCACCACCAGCAGCTCGACGTCGGGGATGCGACGGCGCAGGCGCGGGAAGACCTCGCGGGCGAAATGGACGATGCCGTCGACGTTCGCGAAGTAGTCCATCTGGCCGGTGAACACCAGGGTCGGCGCGGTCGCCTTCGGCAGGTCCAGAGGCTGGAAGTAGTCGACGTCGACGCCGGACAGGACGGTGGCCGCCGGCGCCCCCGGCGCGTTGGCCTTGTACAGCCGGGTCTCGTTGCCGGTGGCGAGGAAGATCTTCTGGAAGCGCCCGGCGAGCGATGCCTCGTAGCGCCGCAGCCGCCGCGCCTCGAGGGCGTAGACCGGGCGCAGGGGGAGCGGGGCGAAACGGGCGTACTGGGCCCACTTGGCCGAGTCCACGTCCACCATGTCGAGCACCGCCGGCACCTCCGGCAGCAGCTCGGCGCAGGGCGCCATGGCCGAGCAGTAGACCATCACCACGTCGAACCGCTCGCGGCGGGCCAGCTCCCGCAGCCGGCCGGCGAGCTCCTTCGACTCGAAGAACGACAGGCTGAAGGGGCGCGGCCGGAGCGCTCCCAAGGCCGCCCGCGCGTAGGCCGCCGTGCGGTTCAGGGGGAAGACCTCCACTCGCTCGCAGAGGGCCTTCAGGGGCCCCAGGTCCGGCAGCTCGCCGTCGGCGAGCGCCAGCAGGTGGATGCGGTGGCGGCGGGCCAGGCCCTGGACCTGGTGGAAGGCGCGGATCCTCTCCCCTTTGTCCGGCGGATAGGGGACGCGGTGACAGAGATAGAGGATGCGCAGGCCAGCCCGGGGGCGCGCGACGTGGTGCAGCAGGTCCACGGGAGCCCGCGGGGAGGTCGCCGCGTCGTTCTGCGGAGCCGGCTCGCTCGTCGGGCTCATCGGGCACCTCGTCCAAGGAGCACGATCCTGGCCGTGGAGAGCAGGATCGAGACGTCCAGGAACAACGACAGGTTCTTGATGTAGTAGAGGTCGAACTTGAGCTTCTCGATCGACTCCTCGAAGGTGGAGGCGTAGGGCGCCTTGACCTGCGCCCAGCCGGTGAGCCCCGGGCGCACCACCAGCCGCTGCTCGTAGTAGGGGCAGCCCTCTTTGAGCTGCTCGACGAACAGCTTGCGCTCGGGGCGGGGACCCACCAGGCTCATGTCGCCCACCAGCACGTTCCAGAGCTGCGGCAGCTCGTCGAGCCGGGTCTTGCGGATGAAGCGCCCGACGCGGGTGACCCGCGGATCGCCCGCAATTGCCCACTGGGCGCCGCCGGCCTCGGCGTCGGTGCGCATGGAGCGGAACTTCCAGAGGGTGAACTCACGGCCGCCGCGGCCCACCCGGTCCTGGCGGAAGAAGACCGGCCCCGGCGAGTCGAGCCGCACGGCGAGCGCCACCAGCAGCATCAGCGGCGCCGCCAGCACCAGGCCCACGGTGGCCGCCACGAGGTCCAGCAGCCGCTTGGCGAACAGGGCGCCGCGGGAGACCCGGAAGCCGTCGGAGAAGATGAGCCACGACTTGCGCAGCCCCTCGATCATGATCTTGCCCGTGAGCTGCTCGTAGTAGCTCGAGCCCTCCTGCACGCGGATGCCACGGGTCTTGCAATCCAGCAGGGCGTCCATGCTGAGCCGGCCCCGGTAGTCGATGGCCGCCACCACGACGCGGGTGGCGCCGTGCTGGAGCGCCAGTTGGCAGGCCTGGCCCGTGGTGCCGATCACCCGCGGGTTGATGAGGCTCACCCCCTGCAGGGCGGGATCGTCGTCGAGGAAGCCGACGACGCGATAGCCCAGGTGCTTGCGGTGGAGGGTCTCGCGGGCGATGTCGATCGCCTTGGCGTCGGAGCCCACGATGAGCACCCGCTCGGCGAAGCCCTCGCCGCGCAGCATCCAGCTCAGCAGCACCCGCCAGGCGAGGACGAAGGAGGCGCCGAAGACCAAGGCCAGGGCGAAGATGCCGCGCCCCGTCTGCACCGTGGGGATCAGGAAGTAGATCGCCCAGCAGGTCACCGCCAGGATGGAGAAGCTGCGCAGCAGACGGATGAGCAGCAACCGGGCGCTCAGCCGCTCGCCGAAGTCGTAGAGGCCGTTGGCATAGAGCGACAGCAGGCCCGCCACCGCGAAGGCCACCGCCTCCCGCAGCAGGTCGAACTGCGCCGGCACCGTGCCCGGGCTGACGAGGCCGAGCCGGAGCTGGGTGGCGCAGTAGACCGCGGAGAGCAGCAGCATCCCCTCGACCAGCAGCGACACCGCGGCCGGCAGGGCCCAATAGCGATTGAACAGCCTGATCATCTGCCTTTCCCTTTCCTAGTAATACCCGCGGTACCCGCGCTCTGAGATGCGCGCACCGTTGAGCACCGCGCCGATGAGCTTCTCCGGCCCGAGGGCCGACAGCGTCTTCTCGATCGCCCACTTCTTGCTTTGCCCCGCCCGCACCACCAGCACCACGCCATCCGACCGGGCGGCGAGCGACCGCGCGCTGGCCAGCAGGTTCATGGGCGGCGAGTCGATGATCACCACCTCGTAGGCGGCCCGCGCCTCGTTGAGCACCTCCGACATGCGGCGGCCCGACATCACGTCGCCCGAGACCCCCGCGGAGCCGGCGAGCAGCACGTCGAGGCTGCTCCCATTCAGGGAGATCACGGCGTCGCCGAGCGCGATCCGCCGCTCCAGCACCTGCTGCAGCCCGGGACGGTCCGTTCGCTCCGGGACGAAATAGGTGTGGAGCTGCGGCCGCCAGAGGTCTCCCTCGAGCAGCAGCACGCGCCGCTCCTCGCCACGGGTCAGCGTCATCGCCAGGTTGAGGCTGGTGAGCGTCTTGCCCGCCCCCTCCTCCGGACTGGTCACGGTCAGGGCATAACCCTGGGAGCCCAGCGGATTGATCCTCTCCTCCACCTGCACGGCGAGGCCGCGGTACTGCTCGGCGGCGTAGGACGGTGGATCCAGGTAATTGATCACCGGCGCGTCCTCGCGCAGTTGCACCCGGCGCGACGGGCCCAGGTCGCGGAGGCGATGCGGCATCTCGGTCCTCACGGGCAGCTCCATGTCTCACTTCCTCCAGGTACCGGGGGCCGTCCGCCCGCCTTGGAAAACAGGGATGGTGGCGAGCAGCGGCACGCCGGGGAACGCCTGCTGCAGCGACAGGGCATCCGCGTAGGTGGGATCGGTGCGCTCGCGCAGGAGCGCCAGCAGCAGACCGGCGAGGCCGCCCATGGCGAGGCCCAGGCCCAGCACGATCAGCAGGTTGGGGCTGTACGGGCCGGTCGGCGGCAGCGCCGCCTCGAGGATGGTGAACTGCTCGCCCTGCTGGCTCTTCTCCAGGTTCTCGTACAGCCGGGCGTTCAGCCGCTTGTCCAGCAGCGATTCATAGGAGCGCTTGATGTTGTCGTAGTCGCGGGTCAGCGACAGCAGCTCCTGCTCCACCCGCGGCACGTTCTGCAGGCGGCTCTGGACGCCGCCGATGTCGGCCAGGATGCGCTCGCGCTCGCCCTTGAGGCTCTTGATCTCCAGGTCCACCGAGGCCAGCTCCGCCTGGGTCATGGGATCGATCTTCGGCTTCTTCGGCGCCGGCGGCTCGCCGGGCGCCTGCGTGGCCGCGGCGGCCGGGGACTCGACCGGCCGCTGGCTCTCCAGCGCCTCCAGGCGGGCCAGCTCGGCCCGCTTGCGGATGACGTCGGGATGGCGGTCGGTGTAGCGGGCGCGCAGCTCGGCGAGCTCGGCCTGGAGCTGCTCGACCCGCGTCGGCGCCGGCGGGCCGCCGGGCGCCGCCGGCATCGCCGGCCGCGCCGCCGGCGCGTAGCTCAGCTCCGCCACCTGGCGCTGGAGGAGGAGCTTGCGCGTCTCCGCCCGGTCCAGGGCATCCATGTTGATCTCCAGCTTGCCCTGGAGCTGCTCCACCGCATGCAGGTTGGTGTCCCGCTGCTCGGGCAGGTCACCCAGGTTCAGCCGCTTGAACTCGGCGATGCGGGCCTCCTGACCCTCCAGCTTCGCCTTCGTCTGTTCCAGCTCCTTCTCCAGGAACGTCGAGGTGCCCTGGGCCCGGTTCTCCCGCTGCTGGAGGCTGCTCGCGATGAACAGCTCGGCCACCCGGTTGGCCGTGCGGGCCACCGTCACCGGCTCCCGGCCCACGAAGTAGATGAAGAAGGTGTCCCCCTGGACGCGCACCGTCAGGTCGTCGCGCACCTTGTCGACCAGGTGGTCCATGGAGACCGTGCCGCGCAACTCGGGATAGAGGTTCATCTCGCGGATGATCCGCTCCATGTTGTCGCGCTTCTTGATCTTCGGCTCGATGGTGTGCAGCCGCTCCTCGATCGAGGTGGTCACCGTCGGCTTGACGTAGTCGGACGGGACCTTCTGCGGCTCGACCAGCACCTGCGTGGCGGCGCGATAGGTCTTGGGCAGCACGCGATAGGAATACGCGGCCCCGGCCAGGCCGAGCAGCAGCGGGACGAGGAACCAGAAGCGGCGCCGCCAGACCGAGCGGACCAGCTCACTGAGCGTCAGGTTCTTCATGCGTGGGCTCTCCGAGGCGCTCCGGAAGCCGCGGGGTCTCCCCCGTGCTGAAGATGCGGAACGCCAGGTTCAGGAAATAACGGCCATACGACAGGTTGGGAAAAGGCTCCACCCGCGACCGCTGCCAGATCCGGGAGTAGCCGCCCACCGCCCGCAACCCCGGCCAGAAGCTCCACGACGCGCTGGCCGTGCCGGCGGCGTACTCGGTGAGCGCGCCGGTGGTGCCAGGCTGATTATTGATGCCGATCATGCCGAGCTGACTGGAGACGTCCCGCTGGCGCGAGCCGTTGACATCCAGCGCCAGGGTCAGCCGCCGGCCGAGAGAGGTGGTGGAGATCCCCAGGAAGGCGTTGTCCGCCTTCGCCGCCCGGCCCAGACCCGCCCCCGGCGAGACGTCATGGGAGAGGCCCAGGGTCCAGTGGAAGAGCCGCTGATCGCGGGCGAGCTGCAAGCCGCCGCGCCACCCCTGATCCGTGCTGCTCTCCAGGACCGGCTCGCCCGGCTGTCCCGGTTGTCCCGATTGTCCCGGTTGTCCCGCCAGGGGCTGGACGCGCCGCCGCGAGTCCACGGAGTAGCCCCCGGCCTCCAGGCGCAGCCGGCTGCTCTTGCCCAAGCCGGTGGCCCAGGCCACGCCGAAGGTGCGGACGCTGGCGTCGCCGAGGTCGCCGTAGTCGTAGCGCCCGACGTCGCCCGTGACCTCGGCTTGCCGGCCGCGGTCGAGCTCGAAGCTGGCGCCCAGCCGGCCGAGGAGCTCCCGCGAGTCGGCGAGACCGGAGCCCCGGTACATACGCACACCCTGGGAGACTCCGGCACGGATCGCGACGCGGCGGCTCACGGCGTCGTCGAGCTGGACGTTGAGGTTGTGCACGAGCTGATCGCCCTGCCGCGGCGCGATGTTCGCAACGTTGGTGTCGGCCTGCGAGGGCGCATAGAGGTCGCGCGTCGGGCTGGAGAAGAGCAGCTCCCGCACCGAGAGCTTGAGCTGCCGGCTCAGGTCTCCCATCAGTCCGAAATCGAGACGGTGGGTGAGGCCCGAGAGCTGCTCCGGGTGATCGAAGCCGCGCTCATAGGCGGGCGAGTACCCCATGGCGAGATCGAGCCGCTCCCGGTGATAGGAGAGCTGCAGGTTCAGGCCCGCCCGACCCACCGCCTGGTCTCCCGTCTGCACCAGGCGATCCCCCTGAGAATAGTCGCCGTCGTTGCGCACCCCGGCCTCGCCTTCCAGGAACAGCCGGAACTCTCCGGCCATCGCGGGAGCGGCGACGAGAACGAGGAGCGCAGCCATGCGGCTCACCCCCCTCAAACCCGATGCCGGCAGTCTCCTCATGCGCTCGTCCTCTCCTTCTCCCTAGACGCGGAAACCGGCGCGAACCCTTGAGTGTTCGGCCGGTTTCACGAGATCCCTACAGGGCCATCTACCGCTATCGAGACCGTTACCCTGATGCAGCTCTCGTGAGACCGGATCTCGGCCACCGCAAACTGTCCTACGAGCTTCTACCGCTTGTTCCGAATCATTCCGACGGCTCAGGATTCTGTTCGATCCATCCCGACATTCCCGTGCGGTTCCAGTCGGAGTGCAAGAGGAGTGCCATGGAGGTTACATCGCCACGGTGGAGCGTCCTCTTGGAGACCGGCGGCGCTTTGCCGGCTTGCCGCCGCGCCTTGCGGGCCAACTCTCCCGACCGCGGCGTGTAGCTTTTTCCGGAGGGAAGTTGATGAAGTCGAATGTCTCGATCAGCAGCTCTTACGTCACCGCTGTCCAGCCGCGAAAGGAGGGCGGCCCGTGCGAGGCCGCCCTGGAGAAAGGTTGAAGTCGGGGAGCACGATCAGGGGACCACGAGGGTGTCGCCGGGGAGGAGCAGGACGTTGTCCTCGGGACGCTTGCCCGAGATGATCGAGTCGACCTTGTACTCGAAGCGCTTGTCCGACTTGCCGTCGTGGCCGTCGCGCAGCAGCACGACCCTGCCGCGGGCGTAGGGGGTCAGACCTCCCGCCAGCGACAGGGCCTGCATCAGCTTGGTGCGCGGCTGCAGGTCGTAGGCGCCCGGATGGGCCACCTCGCCGGTGACGAAGATCTTGCGCGAATGGATCTCCTTGACCACCACTGACACAGCCGGAGCCGTGACGTACTCCTTGTAGCCTTGCATCAGCGTCGCCTTGAGAGCCAGCGGCGTCAGCCCCGCCGCCTGCACGTCGCCCAGCAGCGGCACCGAGATGCGGCCGTCCGGGCGTACCGGCACGGTGGCCGCGAGCTCCGGGTTCTTCCACACCGAGATCTCGAGCACGTCGCCGACGCCGATGCCGTAGGCGTCGGGGGGATCCTCCTCCGCGCGGGTGACGGTGGGCTGGCCGGCGGCGGGCCTTCCCACCAGGGGCAGCAGAAGCAGCAGGACGGCGGCGAATCGGGCTATCGCAGGGGTTCGGGTACCCATGGTCTCCTCCAGGAAGCGCGGGCCAAGACTCCACCCGGCGGTGAACGATCACCTGGAAAGACAGGTGTGCAAGAAGCGTTCCGGCGCCGCTCTGGCCCGGCCGTTGCATCCACGCCGCGTCGACTACGGGGAGGCTTCGCGATGAAAAAGCGCCTGCTGGACTGGATCGTCTGCCCCGCCTGCGGCGAGCGGCCGCGGCTCCAGGTGTTCGAGGAAGAGAAGGTCGAGCTGCCGGCGCCGGTGGCCGCGCCCGCCTGCGCCTTCTTCTGCGCCCGTCACGACGTGGCCGGTCCGCGGCAGATCGTGCCGCCGCCGGACTGCAACGCCTGCCATCGCGAGGAGGTCCTGGAAGGGGCCCTCGCCTGCTCCTGCGGTCACGTCTATCCCATCCTCAGCGGCATTCCCCGCATGCTCACCAACGCCCGGGAGGAATACCCGGATTTCTTCGCCCGCCAAGCCTTAAGGGGCGTGCCCAAGGCGGCGCCGGCGCCCGCCGGAGCGCCCAACCCGCCCAATGCCGATCCGCGCAGCTCGAAGAGCTTCGGCTTGCAGTGGACCGCCTACCAGGAGGGGGACCACACCTGGTTCAAGGACGACGCCGGCCTGCGCAAGCAGGAGTTTCTCTACAACCTCGGCACCACGCCGGACGAGCTGGCCCACTCCACTCTGCTCGACGGCGGCTGCGGCAACGGCGAGTTGACCCGCGCCGTGGCCGAGTACGGCCCCGAGATCGTGGCCATGGACTTCAGCCGCAGCGTCGAGGGGGCGCGGCGGCGGTTGTTCGAGAAGGGCTTCCCCGTCTCCCACCGGGTCCACTACCTCCAGGGCAACCTCCTGGAGCTCCCCCTGCTGCCGCAGAGCTTCGACCTGGTGCACACCTCGGGCGTGCTCCACCATACCCCGAGCACCTATCGCGCCTTCCGCTCGATCAGCCGCGCCGTCAAGCCGGGTGGCAAGCTCTACGTGCAGCTCTACCGCCGCCGGCCCACCTGGATCCACGCCGTCAACGTCTCGCTGCGGGCGGTCACCACCCGCCTGCCCATGCGCCTGCTCTACGGCCTGTGCTACGCGGCGACGCCGGTGCACGCGGCCCTGTCGCGGCTGATGCACTTCCTGCGCGGCGAGCCCGCGCCGCCCAGGGCCACCGCCCGCGAGCGGGCCGTGCAGATGTTCGACAACTACAGCCCGCCCTTCCAGTACCGCCACACCGTGCCCGAGATCCTGGGCCTCTTCGCCGGCGAGGGCTACACCGACCTCAGGGACGTGACCCTTGACAACGAGGCCCGCCACATGCTCGCCGTGCTGGGGAGGAAGGAGACCCTCATCACCCCGACCCTCTTCTCCCGCCCCCTCCCACCCCCCTCACCGGGAGAAGAGGGAGAAAGGCAAGACAGGTTTGACCGGGTCCCCCTCTCCCGGTGAGGGGAGTGGGAGGGGGCGGGAGGGGGCAGGGGGTGAGGTCTCGGGTGGGGGTGAGGCTTCAGTCGATGAACGCCCGGTGCCACTCCTCCAGCACCAGGAGCTGCCATAGCACGCGGTGGTGGTCCCGCTCCCCCGCCGCGTGCCCGGCCACCAGGCCACGCACGGCCTCGGGGCGGAAATAGCCGCGGTCCAGGAAGCGGTCGCTCCCCAGGACCTCCTCCACGTATCCCTTGAGCTCGCCCTGGAACATGCGGGCGAGCGGCGTGGGGAAGCCCATCTTGCCGCGGTAGAGGATCTCCTTCGGCAGGTACGCCTCCAGGGCCTTCTTCAGGATGTGCTTCGTCTCCCAACCCTTGACCCGGAAACGCGGCGGGATACGGCCGCCCAGCTCCACCACCCGGTGATCGAGGAAGGGGACGCGCAACTCGACCGAGGTCGCCATGGTCATCTTGTCGGCCTTGATGAGCAGATCATCCGGCAGCCAGCTCTTGACGTCGAGCACCATCATCCGCAATAGCGGATCGAGGTCCTCCGTCCCCTCGTAGTAGCGCCCCACCAGGCCCGGCATGGCGCTGCCGTTGAACAGGCTGCGCATCTCGGGCCGGTAGAGCGACTCCTTGAGCGGCGTCTCGTAGAAGGAGACGCCGGTGTAGCGCCGCGGCAGCGGGAGGTTCGAGAGCTCCGTGTATTTTTTCCACTTGCCGCCCAGCCGGTCGAGCATCGGATTGACCAGTCGCTGGCGCAGCGGCGCGGGGAGATAGCGGTAGCGCTCCAGCTCCCGCATGTACTTGTAGATGGGATAGCCGCCGAAGACCTCGTCCGAGCCCTCCCCCGAGAGCACCACCACCACGTGCTCGCGCGCCAGCCTGGAGACGAAGTAGAGGGAGATGGCCGCCGACTCGGTGACCGGCTCGTCCATGTGCCAGGCGAGCGACGGGATGAAGTCCCGGAACTCCTGGGGGGTGACGAAGACCTCGTGATGATCAGTGTGGAACTTCCCGGCGACCTGCCGCGCCCAGCGGGTCTCGTCGAACTCCGGGCCGAAGTCGTAGGCGACGGTGAACGTCTTGATGTCGCGGATGCCCATCTCGTGCATCAGGGCGACCACGGCGCTCGAATCGACGCCGCCCGAGAGGAAGACGCCCAGCGGGACGTCGCTCCTGAGCTGGAGGCGCACCGAGTCGCGCAGCAGGTCGAGCGACCGCCGCACGCACTCGGCCTCGTCCATCTCCTCGGTCTCGGGTCTCAAGTCCCAATACTGGCGCAGGTGGATTCCGTCGGCGTCCGCGCGCAGACACCAGCCGGGCTGGAGCTTCTCGATGCCGGCGAAGAGGGTGCGCTCGGTGGGCACGTAGCCGACGCTCATGTAGGCGTCGAGCATCTCGACGTTGACCCGTGGGCGCCCAGGGGAGACGGCGAGCAGGGCCTTCACCTCCGAGGCGAAGACGAGGCCGTCCGGGCTCAGGGTGTAATAGAGGGGCTTGATGCCCAGCCGGTCGCGGGCGATGAACAGCGACCGCGACCGGCGGTCCCAGATGGCGAAGGCGAACATGCCGTTGAGCTTCGCCAGCATGGCCTCGCCTTCGAGCTGAAAGAGACGGAGGATGACCTCGGTGTCGGTCTGGGTCTGGAAGACATGCCCCTGGGCCTCCAGGTCGGCGCGCAGCTCGAGGAAGTTGTAGACCTCGCCGTTGAAGGTGATGGCGAGTTGGCCGTCCTCGGTGAACATGGGCTGGCGCCCGCGCCGCGACGTGTCGAGGATGGTGAGCCGCTTGTGGGCGAGGCCGAGCGGCCCCTCCTCGTAATACCCCTCGTCGTCCGGCCCCCGATGGGCGAGACAGCCGCCCATCGAGCGCAGCTCGCTCGGCGCGACAGGCTTCCCCGAGCGGAAGTTGTAGATTCCCGCGATTCCGCACATAGCGGTGGGTGAGAAGCAAGAAGCGGGCCTTGTGAGGTGAGTGAAGCAGGGACTTCAGGGACAGCAGGGACTTCAGGGACCAGGAAAACTCCACCCGGGGAAATGCCAGGGTTTCTCGGATTTTTTCTTTGTGTCCCTGCTGTCCTTGTCGTCCCTGCTGTCTCTTCTTGTGGTCACGAGCTCGGCAACACTGCGGCTCCGGCGGGGGCCTTCGCCGCGAGCACCGGCCGCGGTGCCACCGGCGCCAGCCCCCGGATCACCTCCAGCACCTGCTGGCGCACCACCTCTCGCGAGTAGTCGCTGGCGAGGCGCCGGCGGCCGCTGTCGACGAGCCGGCGCCGGGTGCCGGGGTTGTTCAGGAGGTCGCTGACGGCGGCCACCCATTCCACCGGGTGCTGGCCGACGAGGATGAAGTCCTCGCCCTGGCGGCCGGACGTCCCGGCCACGGCCCAGGAGGAGGCCAGGACGGGTACGCCCACGGCCCAGGCCTCCAGCACCTTGATGGGCACCCCCGAGCCGCAGCGCATGGGGGCGATCGAGATCGTCGCCTGGGAGATGATCGAGCGCAGGTCCCGCGGCGATTCGATGAGCCGCGTCCCCGCCCTGTCCACCGCCTGCCGCAACGACCGCGACGGCCGGTCGCCGGCCACCACCAGGCGCACGTCCGGCCGTACCCGCCGCAGCTCGGGCCAGACGTCCCGCAGCCACCAGGTGACCGCGTCCGCGTTCACGAAGTAGCCGAGATTGCCGGTCAGCACCAGGACCGGCCCCTTGTCCCCCTCCCGCCAGAGCTTCTCCCCCACCTCGGGGACGTCCACCTTGCGCTCGCGCACCGAGAGGCGCACCACGGCGACCTTGACCGCGAGATCCGGCGGCAGGCGGTTGGCCAGCGCCTGGCGGTCCCGCTCGCAGACCACGAGCATGCGCACCGCCCGCTCGGCCAGCCGCCGCTCGGCCACCGCCAGCAGGTGCGCTTCCACCTTGAGCAGGGGAACGAGCCACCAGCGGTCCACGTCCGCCCGTAGCGAGAAGTTGAGCGACAGGCTGTCGATCAGGTCGACGACGATGGGCGTCTCGCCGAAGTCGTTGACATGGATGGCGAGGCGCACGAGCTGAAGGATGCCGAGGTCGTGCCGGGGGCTGAGCTCCCGCAGCCGGCGCCCCAGGTCCGGCTGATAGAAGAGACCGGTCTGGAGGGGGAGCCGCTTGAGGAGCGCCCGCGCTATCCCCGAGAAAAAGGCGAGGCCGCCGCCGGGCTGATAGAGCTCGACCCGGTACGGCAGCCCCTCCGGCGGCGGCGGCTGGTCCTTCCCCGGCGCCGGCGTGAGCAGCGTCAACTCGTGCTCGGCGGAGAGGAAATCCAGCATCTGGAGCGCCCGCATCTGGTCGCCGCGCCGCGGTGGCCAGGGGTAGCGGGAGGTGGCGAGAAGGATCTTCATGAAGAAGTGGGCGAGAGCGTATCGCCTATTCTACCTCCTGTGCCCCAGCCTCCGGGAGACTCGGGCTTGGGTCTCGACGACAGCCCACGCCTCGAAATTTGCCGCGAATAACTACTGGACTGCCGCAAATGTCTCCGAGCTGGCGGTTTGCCCCGAGTTTCCAGGCCGCATGCCCTTCGGGTCAAGCCGCATGAGCCGTTATTCAAGCTGCAAATATGCCGGATCAAGCCTCCAAATCCTCAGATCGAGAAGCTCTCAAGGCGGATCAAGCCGCAAGATCTTGTCGAATAGCAGCAAGTCCTCTCAAGTTTGCGGCATGCCTTTGAAACAGGCTGGCTTCCGCTGGGGACAGGCCCTGCGCATCCAGCGTCTCGCAGCACATTCTCTGTTAGTTGCAGCTCGCAATTGTCAATTCGCCACCCACCTCCTGGATGGGGACTCTTGCAAGCCCCGAGTTGCATCACATCGGAGAGAGGTCGCAGCAAAAACTCTAGACGAGCTTCAGCAGATGACCGAGCTTCTCACGCTTGGTCCGGAGATAGGCCCGAGTCGTCTCGGTGGGAGGCACTTCGAGGGGCAGACGCTCGACGATCTCCAGACCGTAGCCGTGGAGGCCGACGTACTTGCTGGGATTGTTGGTCATCAGCCGCATCTTGCGCACGCCGAGGTCGCGCAGGATCTGGGCGCCAATGCCATAGTCCCGCTGGTCGGGGCGGAAGCCCAGGCGCTCGTTGGCCTCGACGGTGTCGTGCCCCTGCTCCTGGAGCTCGTAGGCGCGCAGCTTGTTCATCAGGCCGATGCCGCGCCCCTCCTGGAGGAGGTAGAGGAGGACCCCCTTGCCCTCCTCGGCGATGTGGTTCAACGCCTGCTCGAGCTGCGGCCCGCAGTCGCAGCGGCAGGAGCCGAAGATGTCGCCGGTCAGGCACTGGCTGTGGACCCGCACCAGGGTCGGCTCCTCGGGGTCGACCTCCCCCATCACCAGCGCCACGTTCTCGTCGCCCGTCTCGTCCGAGCGGTAGGCGTGGATGCGGAAGTCACCGTAGACCGTGGGCAGGTTGGGCGAGGCGATCTTGCTCACCAGGGTCTCATGGCGCAGCCGGTAGCTGATGAGGTCGGAGACGGTGATCATCAGCACCCCGTGCTCCGCGGCCACCTTCGTGAGGTCGGGCACCCGGGCCATGGTGCCGTCGTCGTTCATGATCTCGCAGATCACGCCTGCCGGCTTGAGGCCGGCGAGCTTGGCGAGGTCGACCGAGGCCTCGGTCTGCCCGGCGCGCTTCAGCACGCCGCCTCGCTTCGCCCGCAGGGGGAAGACGTGGCCCGGGCGGAGCAGGTCCTCCGGCCGGGCCGCCGGATCGATGGCGGTGAGGATAGTGGCGGCGCGGTCGGCGGCGGAGATGCCGGTGGTGATCTTGCCGCGGGCCTCGATGGAGACCGTGAAGGCGGTGCCGAACGGCGAGCTGTTGGCCTCCACCATCAGGGGCAGGTCGAGCTCGCGGCAGCGCTCCTCGGTGAGGGTGAGGCAGATGAGCCCGCGGCCGTGCTTGGCCATGAAGTTGATGGCCGCCGGCGTGACCTTCTCGGCCGCGATGGCGAAGTCGCCCTCGTTCTCGCGGTCCTCGTCGTCGCAGATGATGACGATCTCGCCCCGGCGGAAGCGCTCGATCGCCTCCTCGATGGCAGCGAAGGGATTTGCCTTGGACATTGCGCTCAGACTTTCTCGCCCGGAGCAGGTCGCACCGCCCCGGAGCGCAAGGAGAGGATTGACGCGAAGCGACCTCAAGCAAGTCTACGTCGCCGCAGGGGGACGGTCAACCCGGGAAGGCCACGGCTTGAGGGGGTACTTGCAAAGCGCTTGGAGACCGCATAGACTCTCCCAGGTTCCGATGGGCTGGTGACACGAGCACCAGAACGCTCTCCTCGCCGGACGGCGGGGTAGCCAGCCTTCAGTTTCTCCCCTCTCATTCTTCCCTCTCAATAGTACAGAGTCGTTCCTCTCGCCCAGAGATCGAACTCCGACCGGACCTTCGTGGCGATCCGGTGACTGGCGCTGGCGTCGTCAGATTCCCACTTCCTCTGAATCGCCCACCCACAGTAGTCCGCCACCTGAAGACAGGCGTCCGATCCAGCGTCCCAGCAGGCAGTTCTGCAAGTGATCCGGCCGACCTGCCGGATGACGTCCTGCACGCCGCTGTAGAAGGCCAGGCGCCTCTTCTTCTTGCTCCCAACCGACGCCGACACGACGAGCAACTCCTTGGCCGGGGTTCTCGGAGCCACATACTTCATCAGGTAGTACCAGGCATACTGGTAAAAGCGCTCTTCCGTGCTGCGGATGCCGGGCAGGGCCTTTGCCTTCTCAAGGATGAGAGCGTCAACATAGAGATCATGGGATTCGATGATCTGAAATACGCGATCCCGCACCGGTCCCGGGTCGTGGCTGGCGTGAAAGGGCCCGGGATGGTCTATGCCCTCCCATGCCATTTGATGCCGGAGGTGCTGAAGCTGCGCATTGATGGTGGAGCATTCCTTGAAGGCCACTGCGGTCAAAATGAAATAGCGGCTGGCGCCTCGCCGTCGGCTGAAGTCGAAGTTGCCCGACTCGTCCGCAAAAATGTGGACCTTGCTGAACACTTGCCGCTCCTCATTGGCTTATCCTGAGACTCTTCTTAGCCCCGCCACAAATCTGCCCGATCGATCAGAGCTTACGGGGGATTGAGGCTGACACCGCGCCCAAAGTCAACTTGGGACAATATCAGCCCACGGAGCCTTCAGGCTAGGAGGTACGGGATCTGTTTTGCCGCGACTGGATTCAAGAGCAGGAGAACTTTGAAAGCCGCCAGGTGCTCATTCATCGCGGGCTCGGCGGCAGCATGGAGGTCCAGGATGACTCCACGCCATAGAAGCAGTTCGCGTAAGGCGGGACGCACCTGACCCTGTAGGTCTAGGCTGAGGTCCACAGGCTGGAGCACCCGCTCGTACCCAAGATGCACGCCAGCCCAGTCCGATTACCTGGACCTTTTCTTCTTAGGCCCAATGAACCAATCCGCCCATCCCTGGCGGCGAATCACATTACCTGCAATGTACATCAGAAAGAGACAGGACAAGTAGGATAAAAACAGCTTGGCAGTCACAGTCGAATTTGTTCGTCCAGCCCCCGCGAAACCTACCGCAAGGGCTCCCGCCAAGAATCCTGTTACACCAGAAGTTACATGACCGGCTGCCCGCTCTTGTGTTACTCCTGAAACAAAGCCCACAATCAGCCCGGCGAGACAAGATGCCGCCATAACCCAGGGATCATTCATGGCGACCCCGTGAATTCGTCCACGCATTATACGACGAATTCATCGTACGATGAATTCGTCGTACGTTCTCTTCAGGCAGGCCCCTAGAACGGGTTCCCGATGTTGAAGAACAACTGGTACCCCGACTCGCCCTTCTCGCGGTTGAGCTTCCAGCCGATGCCGGCGCGGATGGGACCGACGGGCGAGAGGTAGCGGGCGCCGAGACCGACGCCGTTCTTCACGTCTCCTGGGCGGATCGACCGCCAGTCGGCCCAGACGTTGCCGGCGTCGTAGAAGAGCGTCCCCCCGAAATCGCCGAAGACCGGGAAGCGGTATTCGAGGTTGAAGAGCAGGAGGCCGTCGCCTCCCACCGGCAGGAAACCCTTGCCGCTGGACTTGAGGATCTCGGTCTCACCCGGGATGCCCAACTCGTCGCGGCCGTAGGCCCGGTTGGTGGAGTCGCCGCCGGCGAAGAAGCGCTCGGCGATGGGCACGTCGCGGCTGGGAAAGTCCCGCAGCGGATCGGAGGCATTGGCGACCAGGGCCTTGTAGGGCTGGATGCCGCCCAGGCGAAGGCTGGCGGCCACCACGCCGGGGCGCCCGAGGTTGAAGAACTGGGCCTGCTGCACGAAGAGCTTCACGAACTCGGTGTCCGTCTTGAAGGCCGGAAAGGCGTATTGGAGCTGCACCAGCGTGCTCCAGCCGCGGGTGGTGGAGATGGGATCGTCCCGGCGGTCCCAGAAGAAGCTCGGCACCAGGCTGGTGATCTGGTAGGGCTGATCGTTGCGTTCGATGTCATTGGCGACGATTCCCGGATTCACCCGCAGCTTGACGATGCGGTAGTCGAGTCCGAGGCTCAGGCGGCGGGCGCCGTAGACGCGCACCGCCTCGCTGCGGGCGCCGTAGCGTGTGACCTCGAAAGGCAGGTTGAGCTGCGCTGCGTCCTCATAGAAGACGGTGGAGGTGAGGGAGACCGGCTGCTCGAACAGGTACGGTTGGTTGAAGACGAAGCGGAAACGCTTGTCGCGCTGGCTCAGACGCACGTCGGTGCGCAGGCTGTAGGCCCTGCCGAAGACGTTGTTGTCGGAGTAGCCGAAGAGGCCGCGCAGGCCGGACTCGGAGTCCCAGCCGAGGCCGTAGGTGACGGAGCGGGATTTCCCCTCCTCGATGCGGACGAGGACGTCCCGCTCCGAGTCGTTGAGGCCGGACGGCACGAGCCCGACCTCCACCCGGGAGAAGATCCCCAGGCGGTAGAGGTTGCGCTCGGCCAGCAGGAGCTTGGTGTCGCTGATCGGGTCGCCGTGCTTCAAATCGAGAGTGCGGCGGATGACGTCCGCCTGGGTCTGCCGGTTGCCCCGCACGATGATGCGGTCCGCCAGCCGTTGCAGCCCTTCGATGACTTCGAGGGTGACGTCGACCAGCGTGTGGTCCGGGTTCCAGTCCTGTCGGGCGGAGACCTGGGCCTGGGGGTAGCCCCTGGCGGCGTATTCTCCCCGGATGGCGTCCAGCGTTCCGTCGAGCAGGGCGGTGTGGAACGGCCCGCCCTCCCGCAGGGGCAGGCCCCGCCGCAGGGTCTTCTCGTCGAGGTGCTCGAGGCCCTGGAAGCGGAGGTTCACCACCTGCTGGCGCGGCCCCTCCTGGATGGGGATGACGAGCTTGAGGTCGGTCCCCTGCCGCTCCACCCTCGCCGGCCCCACCTTGGCGCCGGGGAATCCGGAGAGAGCATAGTAGCGCCGCAGGTTGTCGAGGTCGTCGTTCAAGTCGGCATCCACCAGCCGGCCGCTGCCCGGGCGCAGCAGGTTGCGACGGGTGATCTTCATGAGCTGCAACAGTTGTGCACTCGCGAGCTGCTCGTTGCCCGCGAAGTCGATCTCCTTGAGCGTGTACACGGGCCCGGGCTCGATGCGGAAGGTGAGCTGGAGCTCGCCTGCGGGGCGCTTCTCCTCGGTCGTGACCTTGGCGTCGTAATGCCCCTGCTGCTGGTAGTCGCTCTTGAGCCGCCCCACGGCCTGAAGCACCAGGGCCTCGTCGTAGCCCGCCTCGCCCAGGAAGGGGAGGAGCCCCTTGCGGCGGAGCGTCTTCTCGTCGGCGCCGATCACCTGGAGGGTGATCCTGGGGCCGATCTCGATGGGATAGGTGAGCTTGACGGAGTTGGCCTGAGCGTCGTACTCCTCCTTCGGAGGATCCACCTGGGCAGCGCCATAGTGCTGGCGGACAAGCCAGTCCCGGAGGCGATCGGCGTCCTCCCGGGCGTCCCGGCGGTTGTAGCCGTCGCCGGGCTTGAGCCGGAGCTGCTTGATCAGGGCCGCCGGCTCGAACGGCGCCACCGGGTGATCGAAGTCGATCGTCCGCACGATGGCGCGGGGGCCGCTGTCGACCTGGTAGGTGACCACGGCCCGGCGGCGCACCGGATTCGTGGCGACCGAGATGCGCACCTGGGATTTGAAGTAGCCGTTGGTCTCGTAGAGGTCCTTGAGGGCATAGACGCCCCGCACCACCCGCTCCTCGGAGAGCGGCTGGGCCACGCCCTGGGGCACCGCCCGCCGCAGATCGTCGCGGCTCAGGCCGAGCTGGCCCACGATGCGGACGTCCTCCACCTGCACCACGGCGCGGAAGACGATCACCGCCACCACGCCCCCTCCTGCCGGGTCGTCGCGGGTGTAGAGCTCGAGCTCCGCGGCGTCGCCGGTCGCCTGGAGGTTGCGCAGGGTGTGGCGGACGGCCAGCTCGGTGAGGGGCTTGCCGGCTTCGACCTCGATCAGGTCGTCGAGGTTGAGGGACTCGTCGAGGGGCGCGTCGCTGCGCATCTCGATGGCGGTGACGAGCGGGCCGGGGAGCTCCTCCGGCGCCGCTTCGGGCGTCGCGGTCTGGCCGCGGGCCGGACCGGCGGCGAGCAGGACCAGCGCGAGGACCGGGGCCGCACTCCGCAGGGCGAGCCCGCTCAGAACCGCCGCTCCCATTGCGCGTCGACGGTGTAGGTGCCGTTGCCCACCTGGGTCAGCACCAGGGTGACGTTCTTCCTGACCTGCCACTCCACCTGGACGATGGACTGCCGGTTGTTGGTGGGGTCGTAGGAATAGGTCACGAAGACGTCCTTCGACAGGCGCTTGCCGACCGTGACGCCGACGCCCGAGATGGGCTGACCGGCGGAGGTCAGGGGATCGATGCGGAAGCGGTCGAAGCCGAAGAGGGTGCCCACTCGCCGGGTGACGGCCGAGGCCGCCTGCCCGACGAGGAACTGTCGCGCCACGTCGGTCGGGGCCGCCTGCTGGTCGGGTGAGGGCGGGGGCGCGTACCCCGCCTCGGCCGAGGGGCGCTGCCCGGTGGCCACCAGGGAGAAGATCTCCAGGTCCGCGAGCGTGGTGTCGGAGGCGAAGTGGACGTCGGGCTTGCCCAACGTGCCGCCGACGTTGAGGGTGATATGGAAGCCCTGGATCTCCGTCTGCGCCACGAGGTCGATCACCGGATCGATCTTGCTGGTGCTTTCGAAGGAGAGCTTGCCCCGCAGCACTTCGTACTTGTTGTCGCTGAAGACCAGGGAGCCGCCCGGATTGACGTCCACGTCGCCGAAGACGACCGGCCGGGCCAGGCTCCCCCGGATGCTCAGGTCCATGTCTCCCTGGAGATTGGCGAGGTTGTTGCGGACGCGCAAGGCGTCCTGGCCGGTGACGTGGAGGGCGAGCTGGGTGGTGGACAGGAAGTCGTCCGTCTCCGCCACCTGCAGCCGCTGGCGCTGGAGGAGGGCGCGTTGCAGCAGCACGAGCGGATCGACCGTGATGTCCTCGACGTAGAGTGAGCGCTGAAGCCCGATCCCGCCCGTGAGCTGCCGGCCGCCGCCGTTGCCCTTGCCGTTGGAGACCAGGTGAAGGTCGGCGTTGCCGCGGTTGAGGAGGAAGTCGGGGAAACGGAAGGAGACGTCCTGCGCCAGGACGTCGAGGCGGTAGGCCAGCTCGCGGCCCGCTCCCGGCAGGGTGAGCGAGCCGGAGGCCTGGAGGGTGCCGCCCCCGAAGCGGGCCCGCAGCACGTCGAGCGCGACGCTGTCGCGGTTGAAGCTCAGGCTGCCGCTGACGTCCTCGAAGGCCTGCGCCAGGCTGGGCAGGATGAGCTGGGCGTTGCGGACCTCTCCCTCGCCGCTGAGCAGCGGGTTGCCGGCGGTGCCGCGCACGGAGCCCAGAACGTCGAGGGCCCCCTGCACCTTGGCGCCGGGGAGGAACAGCTCCGCCCAGGTGGCGGCGATGGTGCTCTGGAAGTGCAGGTCGAGAGGGACGTCGCGCCGCAGGCCGAGGCCGCCGGAGAGGACCAGCTCGTTATCCGTGCCCGGCTCGCCGAGGTAGAACGAGCGCAGGGTCACCCGCTCCGGGGTCACCTCCGCCACCACCGGCTCGCGGCTGGCGATGGTGTGGCCCTGGTACTGGAGGCGCAGGTCCGAGAGGCGGACCGCCGCCCGGTAGACCTTGGGGCCGAAGCTCGCGCTCAAGCCCACCGTCCCTACCAGCGAGCCGTTGAAGTCGGGCAGCGGGCGCGGCGAGAAGGCGCGGGCGAGGGTGCCCAGGTGGTCCGAGTGAACGTCGATCGCCAGGTCCGCCCCCTGGCGGTCGAGGCGGCCGCCCCCCTGGAAGGAGGCCATGCCGAGGAGCGATCCCTGCACGTCCGCGCGCTGGCCATTCCAGGTGGCCACCACCTGGGTATCCCCCTGCTGGGTGTTCCCCTGCACCGTACGGCCGTCGAGGGCCAGCTCGCGGCCGCGGATGGAGACCATGGCCCGCGGCTGATCGAGGGTACCGGAGGCCGCCGCGTCCACCGACACCAGCCCGGTCAACGCACCCCCGAGGGAGTCGCGGAACGGGGGCGCCGACAGCGACAGGCCGGGAGCGGTGAGCGTCGCCTCGAAGGCCTTGGTGGCCTGATCGTAGCTGCCGCGGACGACGGCGAGGCCGGCGGGCATCTCCACCTGCATCTCTTGCACGGCGATATGTCCCGCTGTGAAGCTGGCCACGGCTCGTGCCTTGCCGAGGGCGATGCCTTGGACCATCAGGTTCTGGGCTTGGGCGTCGATGCGGCCGTCGAGCCGGTCGGTGGGGCCGGAGAGGTCGACGCGGCCGGAGAGCTGGCCCTGAAAGAGCTGGGTCAGCTCCGGAGTCAGGAAATAGCCGAGGCCGGCGGCCGGCCACTGCACGGCGTCGACGGCGAGCGCCAGCGGCTCGACGGCCGCGGTCCTCCCCGGCGGCGCGAGCGGCACGCGGCCGGTGACCATCACGGCGCCGCCCTCACGGGTGAGCTCCAGGCGCAGGTCGTCCACCGCCCGGGGGTTGAGAGTGAGGGAGCCGTGGACGGAGTCGGCGCGGGTCACCGGCGCCACTGTGTCGTGGAGGTCGAGCGCCAGGCGGAGGTTGTAGTCGCTGTGGGCGAAGGTGTAGGTCCCCGCGGCCGTGCCATGGCCCTGGGTGGGGAGCCAGAAAGGAGGCGGCTCGCCGGGGACCGGGTGGCCGGCGAGGAGCGGGTGGAGCGGGCTCACGTCCCGGCTCACCAACTGGAAGTCGAGCTGGCCGGAGGCGTGCGGGATGTCGTAGTTGAAGCCGCTCAAGGTGATGTCCTGCCCCGGCGAGGTGAGGTGGAGGTCGCGACCCGAGACCACGCCGCGGTCGAGGGCGATGGGCAGGTCCCCTTCGATGGGCAGGCCGCCGCCGGTCTCCCCGCGGACGTGGACGTCGGCGCGCCCGGTGCCGGCGGTGACCGCCTGGTGGCCGAATTGATACTTGAGCGTGCCGCCGGCGCGCCCCACGAGGCCGCCGACGATGGGCAGGTCCTGGCCCGGGAACTGATCGGCGATCAGCTTCTGGATCTCCAGGCCCGAGTAGTCGAGGTCCAGGGCGACCGGGATCCCCTCGCGCGTCTCCTTCCCATACTCGACGCCGACCAGCCCGGAGACCGCGCCGCCGGCGTAGCGCGCGCGGTCGATCCTGGCGTCGATCCGGTTCAGACCGCCGGTGAAGGTGACCGCCGCGTCCTGGAAGACGCGGGCATAGGTGGCGAGCCGGGGCGAGCTGACGGTCCCCGCGTAGGACCAGGCGTCGCTGCGGTCACCGCGCCAGTCGAAGCGGCCGCGCAGGGCGAAGGGTCCGGCGATGGGCTCGGTCATGTAGCCCAGGCGGTTGACGAGCTGGGTGGCGCCCTCGCCCGTGTAGTGCAGCTCGATGCGGCGGTTCTCCTCGCGATAGTCGACGAAGCCGTCGGCGCGCAGGACGACGTCCGGGCCGGCGATGCGGGCGGTCCTGATCGCGATCCGCCCCTGCTCCGGCAGGATGCTGCCGCGGGCCGACACCGTGAACCGGTAGGGGCGGGCGTGGGGCAGGGTCGTCAGGACCTCCTGGGCGGTGACCAGGGCGTCGAGGCGGTTCCCCCCCTCGCCGCCCCGGTCGCCCCTGCCCGTCAGCCGTCCCCAGACGGCCCGCGCGTCGAGCGACAGGGCCGAGTGGCGCTCGTTGAGCCGGAAGACCCCGTCCTGCACCAGGATGTGGCCGATGCGCACGTCGAGCTGCCGCTTGCCGCCTCCCCCCTGGCCGAAGTTGAACGCCGGCAGGTTGGTGCTGCCGTCGGGGTTGACCTGGAGGTAGACCTCCGGCCGCACGGCTTCGATCTGCTCGAGGTCAAAGACCCGGCCCTGCAGGTCGCGGACGGCGAGCTGGACGCGGGCGAAGGGGACGCGGAGCACCGGTGGATCGCCGGGCAGCGGGCCGGGAACCACCACGTTCGAGACCTCCAGGGCCGGGGGGAAGAAGGTGTAGTCGACGCTGCCGATCCGGATGTTCCGCCCCCCGAGGAACTTCGAGGTCAGGGTCACCATGCGGGCCAGGGCCTGCTGATGGGCGAAGCGGCTCTGGAGCAGGAGCAGCCCGGCCGCCAGCACGGCGACGAGGAGCAGCAGCCCCCAGACGAAGGGGCGCACCACCCAGCGCCGCACCCGTCCCGGACGGCGCCGGGGAGCGGGCGGCGGCGGGCTCTGAGGCTCGCTCGGTCCGCTCGGCTCACTCGGCTGGCTCAAGATGGATCTCCTCCGCTCTCGCCGCCGGAGGGCGCCTCCGTCTCACCCGCCAGGCCGCCCCAGCGCAGCTTCGCCCGCAGGCTCTCGTAGAACCGCCGGCCGCTGACCTTGGCCAGCCGCACGGTGGCGCGGCTGCGGGTGATGCTCACCGTGTCGCCGAAGCTCATGGCGGCGCCCTCCTGACCGTCGAGGGTGAGGTAGACCTCCTCGCGCCGGGTTTCCAGGGTGACCTCGATGGGCGCGTCGTCGGGCACCACGATGGGGCGCATGGAGAGCGCGTGCGGGCAGATGGGGGTGAGCACGGCCACCGGCAGCAGCGGGTTGACGATGGGGCCGCCGGCCGAGAGGTTGTAGGCGGTCGAGCCGGTGGGGGTGGAGATGATGAGGCCGTCGGAGCGGAAACGGGCGATGAGGTGGCCGTCCACCTGGAGGGTCAGCTCGATGATGCGGGCGAGGGCGCTCTTGGTGATCACGGCGTCGTTGAGCACCCGGAACCGGGAGGGCGCGCCGCTCTGGCGCCGCAGCTCGACGTCGAAGAGCGAGCGCTCCTCGGTGCTGAACCGCCCCTCCAGCACCTCGACCAGGGCCGGGTAGAGCTCGCCGCGGTTGATCTCGGTGAGGAAGCCCAGGTTGCCGAGGTTGACCCCGAGGATGGGCACGCCCGGGGCGAGCGTCCGCGCCGCGGCCAGCAGCGTGCCGTCGCCCCCCAGCACCACCACCAGGTCCCAGGGCTCGGAGGGGAGGAACGGGGTTTCACCCTGAATGCCGCGGGCCCGCAGGGTGGCCTCGTCGAGGGCCGCGGTGAGGCCGCGCCGGCGCAGCCACTCGGCCAGCTCGTGGGCGGTGTGGACGGCGTCGCGGCTCGCCACCTTGGCGACGATGCCGATGCGCTGGAAGGGGCTGCGGTGGTTATTCCGCCTGCGGCTCATGCGGCCCTCCGCCGGCCCGCCGGAAAACGGCGAAGGCCTCCCGGTTGCCCCCGGTGCCGGCCACCGGCGAGTCGAAGACGCCCAGCGGCTCGAGCCCCCCGTCGCTGATACCGGCGATACCGGCGGCGCACTCCTGGATCACCCGCCGGCGCACCGCTTCGTCGCGCAGGATCCCCCCCTTGCCCACGGCGCCGCGCCCGGCCTCGAACTGCGGCTTGATCATCGGCAGCAGCAGCCCGCCCGGCGCCAGGTGGGGTAAAAGCGCCGGCACCACCTTGAGCAGCGAGATGAAGGAGACGTCCACCGTGATCAGGCCGCAGGGCTCGGGCAGGGCGCCGGCGGTGAGGAGGCGGGCGTTGACGCGGTCCATCACCACCACCCGGGAGTCGTGGCGCAGGCGCTGGTCGAGCTGGCCGTAGCCCACGTCGACGGCGTAGACCCGGGCGGCCCCCCGCTGCAGGAGACAGTCGGTGAAGCCGCCGGTCGAGGCGCCCACGTCGAGGCAGATGAGGCCGGCCGGGTCGACCGCGAAGTGGTCGAGGGCCGCGGCCAGCTTGCGCCCGGCCCGGGAGACGAAGGGCTCCCGGGCCGCGACCTCGATCCGCGCCGCCTCGCGCACGGCGGTGCCCGGCTTGTCCACCCGCCGCCCCTCCACCGCGACGCCGCCGGCCATCACGGCGCGCCGCGCCGCCTCCCGGCTGGCGAACAGGCCGCGCTGGACCAGCAGTTGATCGAGGCGCAAGGAGGCCGTCTCCCGTCCCTTTTTTCGGTCGTCGATCGGCGTCAAAACAGCATCGTTTCCCGGGGCGATCCCACCGTCTCCGGCGGGCGTGCAACCGTTGTGCCCGCGCCGCCCTCTATATATCACCCGTTCGCGGCCGTTCCTCGTCTCCGCGACCCCCGCGATCCTGCTCCGCCGCCTCGAGGCAGAAGGGGATCGCCAGCGCAAAGAGCGCCGTCCGCTGCACCTCGGCGTCCCCCCAGTTGTTTTCGAACAGCCCCGCCACGTTGAAGGCGAGGAGGGCGAGGAGGGCGCCGGCGTAGAGGTCGGCCCGCCCTCCGCGGTTGTCGCCCTCGCCGCGGAAGCGGCGCCAGGCCAGGGACATCGCCGCCAGGTTGAGCCCGAGATAGGCGAAGAGGGCCGGCAGCCCCCGCTCCGCCGCGAGTTGCAGTAGGCTGTTGTGCAGATGCGGCACGTCGTAGCGCGGCGCCGCGGGCGGCCGGTAGAGGGCGTAGCGGTGGCGCACCACGTCCGGGCCGATGCCGAACACGGGCCGCTCGCGGACCATGGTCATGCCCGCCTCCAGCATGCAGAGGCGGTCGTAGTTGGAGACGTCGCGCAGGTTGAAGATGGACGTCACCCGGTGCAGCAGCGGCACCGGCGCCAGGATGACGAACACCAGCGCCGCCGGCACGAAGGCCAGCAGCAGCCGCGGCGCGCGCAGCAGCACCAGCGCCACCAGCGCCACCGCGAGCCCCACCCAGGCATTGCGGGAGTAGCTGCCGAGCAGGGCGGCGTTGATGGCCAGCAGAGCCCCCCACCGCCAGAGGCTCCGCCAGCCGCGGGCGTACACCATCGAGGCGATGAGCAGCAGGTCGCAGATCAGCAGGAATCCCGAGAACGTCATGTAGTGGGAGAACGGGCCGCGGATCCGGCGGTCGATGTCACCAAAACCAAACAGGTACTGCGACAAACCCTGACACGCCAGCAGGGCGGCCACCGCCACCAGGGCGTCCATCACCCGCCGCACTTGGCGCTCGCGGCGCAGCAGGAGCGGCGCGATGAAGAGCGACGAGAGGGTGAACACCTCGGTGGCGCCGCGGGCGCTGGTCTCGAGCTCGTAGGAAGCGAGGATGGCGCCGGCGTAGAGGAGCACGTAGAGGCCCAGGAACACCCAGAGCGCCGTCAGCTTCCCCCAGGGCACGGGGCGGCGGCAGGTCCAGGGGAGGGAGAGCAGCGTCAGGCCCAGCACGAAGTTGGAGAGGGCCAGGCCGAAGATCGACACGACGCTCGCGGCGTAGAGCCAGAATCCGGCCCGCTCGCGGCGGCGCGCGGAGACCTCGGAGGAGCTTGCCACAGCCGGGTGGGCCGGGCGTCAGCGCCCGACGGCAGAGGCGGGGAGCGCCTCCTCGATGAGCATGATCGGGATGTCCGAAACGATGGGATAGACCAGGCCCGAGGCGGCGCAGTAGAGGCCCTGCTCCACCACCGGCTCCTCGTCCCGGAAATGCTCCCGGTATTTCTCCACCAGGGCGCCACGGACCTCCCGTGGCAGCTCGATCAGCTCCAGCTCGCCCTTCGACTTCGGGCAGATGAGGATCTCCAGCAGCTCGGGGTCGACGGCCATGAACGCGGAGGATAGCACGCTCACCGCCGGACGCCGAAGGTCAGCACCAGGGATTCACTCCCGGGGTTGTGCCGGTAGATGCCGGCGTTGGAGAGGTGGTAGTAGAGGAGCCCGAGCCGGCAACGCTCGCCGAGCCGCCGCGTCACCTCCAGCCCGGAGCGGAACTCCACCTGTCCCCCCAGGTTGAAGCCGCCGTTGCGGTCGTACAGGCCGTACCCGAACTGCGGTGTGACCTGCCAGTGCGGGCCGGCGGGGACCTCGAAGCGGAAGCTGCCGTAGACGTAGAACGAGCTGTCCGAATTCACCATGGCGCCGAAGGCCGGGACGAAGCTCACCTGCCGGGGGAGCCAGTGGAAGCGGTGAGGAGCGAGGCGCAACTCCAGCCCCCCCTCGTTGACGTGATTGTTGTCCGAGACCCGGAAGCGGCCGGCGCTGGCGGCAACCTCGTCCACGGCCCGGGCGGGCGGGGCGCAGAAGAGAAGGACTGCAAGGACGACAGGGACAGCAAGGACACCAGAGAGAGGGGACGCGGATGGGGAGGTTTTCACGCTCGCCGGTATAGCACTGGTGGCGCCCCGGGCTCAACTGCCGAGCTTAACTTAAGATAGGCGGGTGCCCCCTCCCGAGATCTCCGTCGTCATCCCGGTGTTCAACGAGGAGGAGAGCCTGCCCATCCTCGCGGCCGAGCTCCAGGGCGTCCTGCGCTCACTCGGCCGTCCCTGCGAGGTGATCTTCGTCGACGACGGCAGCACCGACCGCAGCCTTGAGGTCCTGGTCGGCCTCGCCCAGGCGGACCCGGCGGTGCGGATCGTCCGCCAGCGGCGCAACGCGGGCCAGTCGGCGGCCCTGGCCGCGGGCTTCCACTTCGCCCACGGCCAGATCGTCGTCACCCTCGACGCCGATCTGCAGAACGATCCGGCGGACGTCCCCCGGCTCCTCGCTCGCTTGGAGGACGGCTGGGACGTGGTCTGCGGCGTGCGCACTCGCCGCCAGGACCCTTGGCTGCGGAAGGTCTCCTCCCGTATCGCCAACGGCGTGCGCAACCGGCTGACCTACGAGTCGATCGCCGACGTCGGCTGCACCCTCAGGGCCTGCCGCGCCGAGCTCCTGCGGCGCATCCCGGCGTTCACGGGCATGCATCGCTTCCTGCCCACCCTGCTCAAAATGGCGGGGGCGCGAGTCACCGAGGTACCCGTCCATCACCGGCCACGGCTGCACGGCCAACCCAAGTACAACATCCGCAATCGCATCTGGCAGGCACTGGCGGACCTGTTCGCCGTGCGCTGGATGCAGAAGCGCTGGATCGACCTACGCAACTTCGAGGAGATCGACGCTTGCAACTCAACGCCCACCTCGTCTGGATCGCCATCGGTTTCCTCGGCCAGGCCCTCTTCTTCGGCCGCTTCTTCGTCCAGTGGATCGCCTCCGAGCGCCGCCGGCAGAGCGTCGTCCCGCGGTCGTTCTGGTACCTGAGTCTGGCCGGCGGCAGCGTGCTGCTGGTCTACGCCATCCACCAGCGAGACCCGGTCTTCATCGTGGGCCAGGCCACGGGCTTCTTCATCTACACCCGCAACCTCTGGTTCCTTCGCCGCGCTGGCGCCGGGGACGCGGACGCCGCCCGCTGATTGCCAGTGTATTATTGCCGTGGTACACTGACTTTCGGCAGAGCCCTGTCGCCAACCTAGCGAAGCGAAAGGAAAAGCACGATGAAGATTCGAGCCCGCTCCCACCTCCTCGCCGGCGCCGCGCTGCTGGCGCTGGCGCTCCCTCTCGCCGCGGCCGATGCCCCGCCGCCCCCTGACCCGCTGCGGCAGACGATCCAGGACATCCGCAGCGTCGGCACGGCCATGTACGCCTGGTACAAGGACGAGATGGCGCCGAAGCGGCACGAGGAGGCCCACAAGAAAGCCGAAGAGGCGGCGAATACGAGGTCCGTGGACATCAGCGCCGTCCCCGCGATCTCGCGCGAGGAGCTCGCCAAGGTCCTCGTCCCCAGGTACATCGCGGAGATCCCGGAGAAGGACGGCTGGGGTCACCCGTACGACTTCCACCTCGATACCAGGAACCCCGACGCCTTCCCCGTCATGGGCCTGCGCAGCGCCGGCCGCGACGGCAAGTTCTCCGGCGACGTCTACGAGGTGGGGGCTTTCTCCCCCGACGACGTCGACCAGGACATCTCCTGGCTCGACGGCTACTTCGTCCGCTGGCCGCAGAAGAAGTAGGTCCTCATGAGGTGAGGGCTATCCCTGGGCGTCGGGCACCAGCAGTCGCTCGATGCCCCGGGCCTTTCCCGTCGCCTCGTCGATGTCGACGAGGACGGCGGCGAGGCGCACGTCCCGCTTGGCGACCTCGAAGGAGGCGGGGGTCTGGAGGAGGAAGCGCTTCAGAACCTTGTCCACCCGCATGCCGATGACCGACTCGTAAGGGCCGGTCATGCCCACGTCGGTCAACAGGGCCGTCCCGCCCGGCAGCACCCGTTCGTCGGCCGTGGGGACGTGGGTATGGGTGCCCACCACGGCGCTCACCCGGCCGTCGAGGTAGAAGGCCAGGGCCTGCTTCTCGCTCGTGGCCTCGGCGTGGAAGTCGACGAAGATCGTCCTGACCTTGGGATCGAGCTGCGCGAGCAGCCGGTCGGCGATGAGGAAGGGGGAGTCGAGGTTGTGCATGAACACCAGCCCCTCGAGGTTGATCACCGCCACCGGCACGCCGGCCGCCGTCTCGCCCACGTGCAGCCCCGTGCCCGGGTTCCCTTGCGGGTAGTTGTGCGGGCGCAGCAGCCGGCGCTCGTGGTCGAGGATCGCGATCCCCTCCTTCTTGTCCCAGACGTGGTTGCCGGTGGTGTAGACGTCGATGGGCAGACCGGCGATCTCGGCCAGCACGTCCGGCGTCACGCCGAAGCCGCCGGCCGAGTTCTCCACGTTGACCACCACGTAGTCGGCCCGGTGGTGGTCCACCAGGCGCGGCAGGAGGTTCTGGAGCGCCCGGCGGCCGGGCTTGCCGATGACGTCGCCGACGAAGAGGAGCTTCATCCGACCCTCATCGGGCGTATTCCACCGACCGGGTCTCGCGGATCACCGTCACCTTGATCTGCCCGGGGTAGGTCAGCTCCTGCTCGATGCGGCGGGCGATGTCCTTGGAGAGCCAGAGGGCCTGCTCGTCGCCGATCTTGCCGCTGTCGACGATGATGCGCACCTCGCGTCCGGCCTGGATGGCGAAGGTCTTCTGCACCCCCTTGAAGCTGGAGGCGATCTCCTCCAGCTTCTCCAGCCGCTTGACGTAGGTCTCCAGCACCTCGCGCCGGGCGCCGGGGCGGGCGGCGGAGAGGGCGTCGGCGGCGGTGACCAGCACCGCCTCCACGGTCTGTGGATCGTAGTCGCCGTGGTGGCAGGCCATGGCGTGGACCACCTCCTCGGTCTCGCCGAACTTGCGCAGCAGGTCGATGCCGATCTGCAGGTGGGTGCCGTCCATCTCGCGGTCGATGGCCTTGCCGATGTCGTGCACCAGGCCGCCGCGGCGGGCGATGGCGACGTTGGCCCGCAGCTCGGCGGCCATGGTGCCGGCCAGGAAGGCGACCTCCTTGCTGTGCTGGAGGACGTTCTGGCCGTAGGAGGTGCGGTAGCGCAGCCGGCCGAGGAGCTTCACCAGCTCGGGGTGCATGCCGGGGATGCCCAGCTCCAAGAGCGCCGCCTCCCCCTCCTGGAGGATCTTCTGCTCGAACTCAGCCTTCACCTTCTCGACGATCTCCTCGATGCGGGCCGGGTGGATGCGGCCGTCGACGATCAGCCGCTCCAGGGCGACGCGGGCCACCTCGCGGCGGAACGGGTCGAAGCCGGAGAGGATCACCGCCTCCGGCGTGTCGTCGACGATGAGGTCGACGCCCGTCGCCATCTCCAGGGCGCGGATGTTGCGCCCCTCGCGGCCGATGATGCGCCCCTTCATCTCGTCGTTGGGGAGCATGACGACGGAGACCGTGGTCTCCGAGACGTAGTCCGAGGCCGAGCGCTGGATGGCCATGCCGATGATGCGCTGGGCCTGCCGGCCGGCCTGCTCGCGGGCCTCGTCCTCGATGCGCTTGACGATGTGGGCGGCCTCGATCCGTGCGTCGTCCTCCATCATCCGCACCAGCTCCTCGCGGGCCTGCTGGGCGGTGAGGCCGGCGATCTGCTCCAGCTTCACCCGCTCTTCATCGAACATCCGCTCCAGCTCGGCCTCCCGCTTCTCCGCGCTCTTCTCGCGGGTGGTGAGCGAGCGGTCGAGCTGGGTGAGCTCCTTGTCGCGCCGGGCGAGCTCCTCGCCCTTCTTGTCGAGGCTGTCCTGCTTCTGGGTGAGGCGGCGCTCCTGGGCCTCGAGCTCCGACCGGTTCTTGCGCGAGACCTTCTCGAATTCGCTGCGGGCCTGGAGGAGCTTCTCGCGCGCGGCCACCTCGGCCTCGCGCATCTGGGCCTCGCCCCGGCGCTGGGCGTCCTCGACGACCTTGGCGGCGTCGACGCGCGCCTGCTCCAGGATGCGCCGCCCCTCCTGGCGGATGGAGCGCCATCCGAAGACCAGGACGAGGACCGCGACCGCGGCGAAAAAGATCGACGCGGCCAGGATGATGATTTCGGTATTCACCGGTTACCCCTTGCTTCTACTGGCAAGGGGGCCGGGTGGGATCAGGAAGGACCTCTCGAAGCGAGAAGTAAATGGCATCCCCCGCGCAGCCGTGAGAGCCGTGCGTTTAGAACCTGACGCGCCAGGTGGGTGTCCGCTCCGTGAGCCTTTAGCGTCCTCGTACGAGCGAGGCTGGCACGGGCCACACGGGTGAAAGACTCCCTTGGTATGAATGTTGGTCCTACAACCGTAGTACCCACGAACCACGCAGGGGATGCTAACCCTTGTTCCATAATATCTTGAGCTGACGCCGTCACCGCAAACCCTCTCAACCGTCGAGGGCCTGCGTTAATTCCTCCGTGAGCGCCGCCACCTTCTCCCTGATCTCGACCCGTTCCCCTTCTTGCCGACTCTGAACCTGGAACAGTTCGTCTGCCAGATTGAGTGCCACCAGGATCGCAATGCGGGCCGTGTCTCCCGTCTTCACGTGCAATGCCACCTCTCGCATCTTGCGGTCTACGAGGTCGGCCAGACTCTGGAGGTACCCATTCTCGTCGTCTCCCCGGACGTGGTACACCGCGCCAAAAATCTCAACCGGTGTGGTGGTTGAAGGCATGGTCTCCCCGTCCAGTGTCGGTATGCCCACCCGGCCAGCAAGTTACGTGATGCCAGCGGTTTGGCGAGGCACACTATAGCACAGTCGTCTACAATCCCCCGATCGTGCCCGTCTACCCCGCTCTCCGCCGCCTGCTCTTCGGGCTCGAGCCTGAGGCCGCCCACGGCGCCGGGATGGCGGTTTTGCGGACGGTTCAGGCGGTTCCCGGGCTGGCCGCAGCCCTCGCCCGGCGCAACCTGGTGGACGCCGCACCCCTGCGCCAGATGCTCTTCGGCCGCGAGTTTCCCAACCCCGTAGGCCTCGCCGCCGGCTTCGACAAGGACGCCCGGGTCGTGCCGGCGATGCCTGCCCTCGGCTTCGGCTTCATCGAGGTCGGGACGGTCACCCCCCTGCCGCAGCCGGGGAATCCGAAACCGCGGCTGTTCCGTCACTCCGCCGAGCGCAGCCTGCAGAACGCCCTGGGTTTCAACAACGGCGGCCTGGAGGCGATGCGGCGGCGCCTCACGCGGGTCTACCCGGCCGTCCTCCCCCTGGGCGTCAACCTTGGCAAGAACAAGGCGACGCCCCCCGAGCGGGCCCTCCAGGATTACGAGACCTTGATCCGCGGGCTCCACGACCTCTGCGACTACCTGGTGGTCAACCTCTCCTCGCCCAACACGCCGGGGCTGCGCGACCTCCAGAGCGAGTCCTTCGTCCGCGACCTTCTGGGGCTGGCGGCGGGGATCACGAAGACGCCCGTGCTGGTGAAGATCGCCCCCGACCTCGCGCCGGGACAGGCCGCGGCGCTCGCCGAGACGGCCGTGGCCGCAGGCGCCTCTGGCATCATCGCCACCAACACGACGACCGACTACTCCCTGGTGCCGGGGGCCAGGGGCTTCGGCGGGATCTCGGGACGGGCGCTCAGGGAGAAGAGCTTCCAGGTCTTCGAGGAGGTGGCCAAGGCGCTCTTCGGCCGGGCCGTCCTGATCAGCGTTGGCGGCATCGATTCCGGCGCCGAGGCCTACCGGCGGCTCCGGGCCGGCGCTTCGCTGGTCCAGATCTACACCGCCCTCATCTACGAAGGCCCCTCCCTCCCCCGCCGGATCAACGAGGAGTTGCTGGCGCTGATGAAGCGGGATGGAGCGAGGGGGATTACGGACGTGATCGGGGCGGACCGGGAGGGTGTCAAGACCCCGCCAGCCCCGCCAGCCCCGCGGTGAGCCCCTCCACCCGCCGCCGGACCTCCTCGCGCTCGATCTCCCAGGCCCTGGCCGCCGCGGCGGCTTCGGCGCGCTCGGTCTCGGCGGCGGCGAGCTGTCGCTCCAGCTCCCGCAGCCGGGCCTGGAGCGCATCGATCTCCTCACCGCCCTCCCGCTCCTCCCAGGGCGCGGGCCCGGCAGCCGGCGTGGCGACGGCGGCGAGGCGGGTCTCGAGATCCTCGATCGTGTCGCGGAGGGTGCGGTTCTCCTCCCGCAGCTCCCCGAGGCGCTCGACGGCGTCGTGCACCCGGGATTCCAGACCGTCCAGCCATTCGATCTGCACGGCTACCCCTTCCAGCCGAAGCGGCGCTCGAGCTCCTGGTTGAGGGCGCCCTGCCGGGCGTTGACCTCCTCCTGGGTGAGCGAGCGCTCGCGGGCGTTGTAGTGGAACGAGAGGGTGGTGTTCACCGCACCCTCGGGCACGCCGGGACCGCGGTACCGGTCCTTCAGCTTCCAGGCGACGAGGTCGGGCGGCGCCAACTCGCGGATGGCCCGCTCGATCTCCGCCCACGGCGTGTCCAGCGCGTGGGTGAACGTGAAGTCGGCCGAGATTCCCGGGAAGCGGGACGGCAGCTCCACTTTCAGGCTCACGTCACCGCCCGCCAGCGCGGCCGTGGCCAGCTCCGCCGCGTAGAGAGGATAGCCCTCCTGCTCGGCGACGCGGCCGAACCACCCCACCACCTCGCCCCCCTGCACCCGCAGTAATTCGGCGGAGTTGCCGGCCAGGACTCCGGGAAGGTCCGCCGGGCGGGCCTCCAGCCGGATACCGAAGGCGTCGGCCAGAGCGTCGACCGTCCCCTTGAGGTCGAACAGGTCGAGCTCCACCTCCCGCTCCCAGGGATTCCCCAGCCGCCCGCCGCAGACCAGTCCCACGTGCTCCGGCTGGTCGGGGATGCCCCCCTGCGCCCGCTCATAGAAGACGTTGGCGATCTCGAACGTGCGCACCGCCGGCAGACCGCGGCGCTGATTGAAGCGGGCGGTCTCCACCAGGTTCGGCACCAGCGACCGGCGCAGCACGGAGAGCTGCTCGGAGATCGGATTGGCGAGGCGGATCGGCTGCGCCGCCGGCCGCAGGCTGGGGAAGGCGGCGTCGCGGGCCGGATCGAGGAAGGCGAAGTGGATCGCCTCGGCGTAGCCGGACGCCGCGAGCTGCCGCCGCACCCGGTCGCGGCGGATCAGGTTCTCCGCCCGCGGCGCGTCGGCCCCCGGAATTCCGGGCAAAGCCGCCGGGATACGGTCGAGGCCGAACACCCGCAGCACCTCTTCATAGAGGTCCTGCGGATAGGTTTCGTGCGGCGGCTCGGGGCGCGGCTGGAAGTCGAAGTACCGCCAGGAGGGGACGGTGATCCCCCACACGTTTTCGCCGGGGCCGCCTGAGCGGTCGACGCCGAAGCCGAGGCCGGTCAGCCAGCGCTCGGCGTCCGCGGGATCGACGTGGACGCCGGCGAAGGCATCGAGCTTGGCCAGGTTCAGCCGGCCGTGGCGGGTCCAGGTCTTCGTCGTATCGCGGACGTCGAGGACGCCCGCGGGCACGATGCCGCCGGCGACCTCGGCGATCAGCGCCGCGGCGCGGCTCACCGCCTCGCCACAGATCTCCGGATCGGCGCCGCGCTCGAAGCGGTGGCTGGCGTCGGTGTGCATGCCCAGCCGTTTGGCAGTGGTGCGCACGGCTTTGCGATCGAAGTGCGCGCCTTCGATGAGGACGTCGCGAGTCTCGGCCGTGACCTCGCTCGCGAGGCCCCCCATGACGCCGGCCAGGCCCACGGGGCGCTCGGCGTCGGCGATGACGAGGATCTCGGGGTCGAGCTCCCGCTCCACGCCGTCCAGGGTGACCAGCGTTTCGCCCGCCCGCGCCCGGCGCACGACGATTGTCCCGCCTGGGCCGCCGGCCAGCTTGGCGAAATCGTAGGCGTGGAGCGGCTGGCCCAGCTCCCAGAGGATGAAGTTGGTGACGTCGACGACGTTGTTGATGGGCCGCAGGCCAATCGACTCCAGCCGCCGGCGCAGCCACTCGGGACTGGGGCCGATCCTCACCCCGCGCACCAGGCGGGCCGTGAACCGGGGGCAGCCTTCCAGGTCGTCGAGCGTCACCCGCGCGGCTTCCGCCGTCCGCTCAAGGTCCTCCGCCGGCGCGGCCGGCGGCCGGCGCAGAGGCACGTCGAAGAGCACCGCGATCTCCCGCGCCAGGCCGAAGTGGTTCATGCAGTCCGGCCGGTTGGTGGTGACGTCGACGTCCAGCACGGTGTCATCGCCATGGGTCGAAACCCCCTCGACGGCGAGGCCGGCGGCGGTCAGGCGCCGGGCCAGCTCCTGGGGATCGGCCGGGAGGTCGACGTACTGGGCGAGCCACTGGCAGGAGAATTCCATCAGCCTCGCACCTGCCGCAGCAGTCGCTCGTCGTTGTCGAAGAGCAGACGGATGTTGGGAATGCCGTAGCGGTTCATCGCCACCCGGTCGACGCCCATGCCGAAGGCGAAACCGGAGTAGACGTCGGGATCGATGCCGCAGCCGGCGAGCACCCGCGGATCCACCATGCCGCAGCCGAGGATCTCCATCCAGCCGGTGCCGGAGCAGACCTCGCACCCCTGGCCCCTACAATTCTGGCAGGTGACGTCCACCTCGGCCGACGGCTCGGTGAAGGGGAAGAAGCTGGGCCGCATGCGGATGTCCGTCTCCGGCGAGAAGAGGCGGCGCATGAAGGCGAGGATCGTCCCCTTGAGGTGGCCGACGGTGATCCCCTCCGCGACCGCCAGCCCCTCCACCTGGTGGAACATGGGCGAGTGACGCAGGTCGTTATCGTTGCGGAACACCCGGCCGGGGCAGATGACCCGGATCGGTGGCCGGCGCGCCAGCATGGTGCGGATCTGCACCGGCGAGGTGTGGGTGCGCAGCAGCAGGCCGTCCTCCAGGAAGAAGGTGTCCTGCGTGTCGCGCGCCGGGTGGTCCGCGGGGAAGTTGAGCGCCTCGAAGTTGTGGTAGTCGTCCTCGACCTCGGGCCCTTCGGCGACGCTGTAGCCCATTTCGGCGAAGATCTGCTCCATCTCCGCGATGACCAGCGTCACGGGGTGGAGGCTGCCGAGAGCCGGCCGCCGGCCGGGGAGGGTGACGTCCACGGCGGCGGCGCGCCGGGCCGCCTCCCGCTCGCGGGCGGCGAGCGCCGCGTCAATTGCAGACAGCCGGCGCTCGACGTGCTCCTTGAAGCGGTTGACGTCCTCGCCATAGGCGCGGCGCTGCTCCGGCTCGATCCTCTTGATCTCCTCGAGCAGGCCGCGCACCACGCCCTGCTTCTTGCCCGCCCAATGAATCCGCAGAAGCTCCCATTGGGCTCGGGTCTGTCCCCTCTCGGCGGCATCGCCCTCGAAGCCCTCGATCCAATTCCCGAGCCGAGCCGACGCAATTCCCTCCCCGGCGCTCACCCTAGGCCTCCGCGGACGCGGGCGCGCCCTGGCCGCCCTGGCCTTCGAGCGCCTTCTTCGCCAGCTCGGCAATGCCCGCGAAGCCCTGCGGATCGGCGACCGCGAGGTCGGCCAGCACCTTGCGGTCGAGCTCGGAGCCGGCGGCCTTGAGGCCGGCGATCAGGCGGCTGTAGGAGAGGCCGCTGAGGCGGGCGGCGGCGTTGATGCGCACGATCCACAGGCTGCGCAGGTGCCGCTTCTTCTGCCGCCGGTCGCGGTAGGCGTAGCCCAGGGCCTTGTCCACCGCCAGCTTGGCCATGCGGTGGGCCTTCGACTTGGTGCCGTAGAAGCCACTGGCGCGATCGAGAATCTTCTTGCGCTTCAGCAGGCGCTTGTTTCCACGCTTGACACGTGCCATGTACCGAACCTCGTTTCTGCTCCACACCTCAAGGAAGGGGGAGCGGTCAGGGCCCGCACGGCGATTCTCTCCGGATTGGAGCGCCGGGGGCCGCGGCTCCGGGGGCAGGTCCGTCCCGCCGGCAGCCGGAATTTTGATTTGGGACGGCCGCGGGCCGCCCTACTGGTGCAGCATCCCGCTGAGAGTGGCTGCGAACGCGGGGGAGACCGCCACGGACTTGCGCAGGTGGCGCTTCCGCTTGGTGGTCTTCTTGGTCAGGATGTGGCTCTTCATCGACTGGTGACGCGTCACCTTGCCGGTGCCTGTGACCTTGAAGCGCTTCGCGGCCCCCTTGTGCGTCTTCTGCTTGGGCAAGGGTGGCTCCTTTCTGAAAAACAGCTCTCTGATGACAAAAAACGTCCAAGGAAGGGAAGAACCCCTCCCCGGCGTCCCGACTCCCGGCCCCGCTCGGGGTCAGGGGGTCGTCTTCGGCTTGATACCGTGACGGGGCGGACCGAAGATCACGTGCATCCGGTTGCCCGCCATTTCGGGCGACGATTCTAGCACTCCATGCTCCCCCAAGTCTCCCTCGAACCGCTTCAAGAGCTTGTAGCCGAGGTCCTGGCGCGCCATTTCACGGCCCCGGAACTGGACGGTGGCCTTCACCTTGTCCCCTTCGCCGAGGAACCGGATGGCGTTCTTGAGCTTGAAATCGTAGTCGTGCTCGTCGATGTTGGGCCGGAACTTGACCTCTTTGAGATGGATGATCTTCTGCTTCTTCTTCGATATGTGAGCCTTCTTCTTCTGCTCGTAGAGGAACTTGCCGAAGTCCATGATGCGGCAGACCGGCGGCTTGGCCGTCGGCGCCACCTCCACCAAGTCGAGGGTCTGCTCCTGAGCCCGCCGCAGGGCCTCTTCGATCGGCACGATGCCGGCCTGCGAGCCGTCGGCGTCGACCAGGCGCACCTCCCGCACCCGGATGCGCTCGTTGATCCGCGTTGCCTTGTCGATGTCAGCTCACCCCCTGAGAGCGCCGAGCCTGTGCCCGGAATGTAGTGTCCAGATCGTGTCTCCTTTCGTCAAGAAGCCGTTTGTATTCTAGGGTGCTCACAGTTCCCGGCTGCGGGACGCGACCAGGTCGCCCACCCGCGCCAGGAACGCGTCCACGGTCAGCGCCCCCAGGTCCTCGCCGGCGCGGCGACGCACCGCGACGGTACCCTCCTCCTGCTCCCGCGCCCCCACCACCAGCATGTAGGGGATCTTCTGCACCTGGGCCTCCCGGATCTTATAGCCCAGCTTCTCGTTGCGGTCGTCGAGCTCCACCTGCACCCCGGCCGCCGCCAGCGCCGCGCGCACCCTCTCGCCGTACCCGGCGAACTTCTCCGACACCGGCAGCACCACCGCCTGCACCGGCGCCAGCCACAGGGGGAACGCCCCCGCGGTCTGCTCGATGAGGATGGCCAGGAAGCGTTCGACCGACCCCAGCATGGCACGGTGGATCATCACCGGCTGATGCTCGGCGCCGTCCGCCGCCACGTACTTCAGCCCGAACCGCTGCGGCATCTGGTAGTCGAGCTGCACCGTGCCGAGCTGCCAGCTCCGGCCCAGGGCGTCCTGGACGTGGAAGTCGATCTTCGGCCCGTAGAACGCGCCATCCCCGGGATTGACCTGGTACCGGATGCACCGGCCATCCAGGGCCCGCGCCAGGGAGGCCTCGGCATGATCCCACAGCTCGTCCGAGCCGATCCGCTTCGCCGGCCGGGTCGACAGCTCGATCCGCACCTCGTCGAAGCCGAAGGTCCGGTACAGCTCCAGGATCATCCCCGTCGCCGCCAGCACGGCGGACTCGACCTGCTCTTCGGTGCAGAAGACGTGGGCGTCGTCCTGCTGGAACGAGCGCACCCGGAACAGGCCGTTGGTCACGCCGCTCCGCTCGTAGCGGTGCAGCCGGCCAAAATCCGCGTAACGGATCGGCAGGTCGCGGTAGGAGCGCAGGCGCGTCCCGAAGATCAGGCAGTGGGTGGGGCAGTTCATGGGCTTCACCGCCATCTCACGCTCGTCCGCCTCGGTGAAGAACATGTTCTCCTGATAGTTGTCGTAGTGCCCCGAGGTCTTCCACAGCTCGACGTCGAGGATCTGCGGCGTCACCACCTCGCCATAGCCGTAGCGGGCGTTGAGCTCCCGCACGTAGTCGATGAGCGCGATGTAGATCGCCGCCCCCTTGGGGTGGAGGAACGGCATGGCCGGCGCCAGCGGGTTGAAGCTGAAGAGGTCGAGCTCCTGGCCCAGCCGGCGGTGGTCGCGGGCGCGGGCCAGCTCCACCTGCGCCAGGTACTCCGCGAGCTCCTTCTCGGAGCCGAAGGCGGTGCCATAGATGCGCTGCAGCCGCTCGTTGCTCTCGTCGCCCTTCCAGTAGACCCCGGAGGCCTCCAGCAGCTTCACCGCCCCGATCTGGGACAGGTTCTGCACGTGCGGCCCACGGCAGAGATCGGTGAAGCGGCCGTCGCGGTAGAGGGTGATGGTCTCCCCTTCGGGGATCTCCTTCAGGCGCTCCACCTTCAGGGTCTCGCCCAGGTCGCGGAAGACCCTCTCCGCCTCGCCGCGGCTCACCTCGATGCGCTCGAAGCCGCTCTTCTCGGCCAGGATCTCCCGCATCTTATCCTCGATCCGCGCGAGGTCGTCGGGGGTGAAGGCGCGCGGGAAGCGGAAGTCATACTGGAACTTCTCGCTGTGGTCCTTGCGTCCGGCGTCGATCTCCGCCTCCGGCCAGAGCCGTTTGACGGCGTCGGCCAGCACATGCTCGGCGCTGTGGCGGATGAACTCGCCGGCCTCCGGGCTCTTGACGGTGAAGATGCGGAACGCGCCCCCCTGGGCGAGGGGCAGGCGCAGGTCGACCTTGCGGCCATCCAGCTCCGCGCCGACGGCATCCTTGGCCAGGCGCGGACCGATCGAGGCGGCCACCTCGAGCGGCGTGGTGCCCGGCGGGACCGTGCGTACGGATCCGTCGGGTAGGGTCAGATGGACGGCTTCGATGGTCGTCTCCATAAGAAAACTCTACAGCTTGGAAGACCGACGAGATTTCACTCTCGGGCCGCGGCCCGCGCCGACGGAGATCACGAGAGGAAAGGATGGTAGGCGCTAGCGGACTCGAACCGCTGACCTCTACCGTGTGAAGGTAGCGCTCTAACCAACTGAGCTAAGCGCCTGGGCATGAGGCTGAAAATCGGTTCTCCAGCGAGGTCGAACACTTTGGTACAGCTCTGATCCTCTCTCGTTCTGGCGCCGATTTTCCACTCCTGAAGAAGACCCTGGTAGGCCCGAGCGGATTCGAACCGCTGACCTCTACGATGTCAACGTAGCGCTCTAACCAACTGAGCTACGGGCCTGCATCCTCGGCCGACTCCTCGGTTCCCAAGGGAGGGAGAGGGTAGCAAAGGCCGGGGGTGGTGTCAACGCGTAGAGCGGGTCAGGTGCGGGTCAGGACCTCCGCCGCCGAAGCGGCGGTCATCGCACGACACAGAAAGGTCCTGAGGCTCTCCTCTTCACGCTCTGTCGCAAGGGCGGCCCGGAAAGCGTCGTCTACGGTCACGCCCCGCATCTCCAGGACGTCGAGGACTGCTTTCTGTAGCCCCTGGGCCTCTCCCTCCTGGCGACCCCGAGTCTCCCCCTCGGCCTGGACCGCTTCGAGGCTGGCATAACCATGGCGCTGGAGGAGGTTGCGAAAGACCACCTCCTGCGCCACCTCGCGGTCGTAGAGAGCCTCGACCGGCACCGGATTGGCGAGGATCCCCGGCGCCTGAAGCTCTTCGCCCGGATGGGCGAGGCTCATGGCCCTCCCCGGTTGGTGGACCTCCACCCGGCGCCGGCCGGTCATGCGCACCACCCAGATGAAGCGAGTGCCGGCTGCGAGGAGCTCCTGGATCTTCGCCGCCAGCTCGCCCTCGTCCTGGCCGGTGTCCGCATACTCCACCGCCAGGGGCGGCGCTCCCTGCACCCAGCCCGGCTGGTCGGGGATCTCTCCCACGGCGAGATCGGGAGCCCGGAGGACGTCCGGCGCCGGCGAGAACCCGGTGTCCATGCCGACGTCCCGGACTGCCGGATCGCTGGCGAGGACCCCGGCGCCGACGCTCGTCGCCTTCGATCCCCGGCCGCCTGTGGGCAGGCAGTAGACAGGATGGCCATGGGACAGCTCGTAAGGATCGCCCGGGCGGAGCTGATCGGCGCGGAAAGGCCCCTGCGAGGTCGGCCGGGAAGAACTCTCACCCATAGGGGAAGGATAGCATTCGAGCTCAGAGACCATAGGACACCTCCCTTCTGGCATGAGACTAGACGATTTCTTGCGCCACCGCAATCAGCGGCATCTCCAATGTGGATAAATCGCCCGGGTGAAGGCCCTACTTCGTCCCCACCGCCTTCGCCGTCTTCACCTCCTGCAGCTTCGCCTGGATCTGGCGCAGGGCGTCCGCCGGCAGCAGCAGGACCGCGTCGCGGCCGCTGGCCCGGGCCGGCACCCCGTCCTTCTGCTCGGGGTAGAGGGTCAGCGTCTCGTCCCCCTCCTTGGAGTGGAGGGTGAAGGTGAGGAGCGGTTTGGCGAGCTGCAGGCCCTGAGCCTCCGCGGGGGTCAGGAGGCGCGAGGCCTTGGCGCCGGTGAGGACGAAGAGCAGATCGCTCACCGGCAGATAGGAGATGACGGTGTTCCCCCGCTTCCAGTCGGTGCTGGCGCGGCTGAGCTGCAGCGGGGTCGCGCCGTCCTGCACCGTGGCCGACTCGACCTGGTAGACCTCGAAGGCCGAGAGCTGGACCGCCCGCCACGCGGCCGGGGCCCGGCGGGCGGACTCCGGCAGGCGGGTGCGGGCCTCGAAGACGGCGTCGCCGATGCGGGCGTAGGTCAGCTCGCCCACCGTCTGCCCCTCCGGCGCCGCGGCACCGGTCACCGGAGCTCCCAGATCGACGTGCAGTGGGGGCGCGCCCTTGAACGTCACCTCCACCGTTTCGCGCGGGGGGTTGAGGCCCAGCTCCGCGGCTGGCCGGGAGGGGGCGACGAAACGCTCCGCCATCAACCCGGTCACGTCCGCGAGCAGGCCGTCCGCCAGCTCGCGGTCCGCCCGGTCCGCGGTCGGCTTCTCGATCCAGAAGCCCTGCGGCCGGCGGGCGAGGATCACCGGGCCGCCCGGGGCGCCCGCCAGCGTGACGCGCTGGACGTCCTCGCGGTCGCCGTGCACCATCTGGCGGTCCCGCCAGTCCACGGGGTCGCGGTTGGCCTCCGCGAGGATGGAATCGGCGACGACGTAGGTCTCCTTCCGCCCCCCCACGCCGGCGACGAGGTTGCCGCCGGGCGGGACCTCGGCGCCCAGCTTGAGCACCGTCTCCCCCTCCTTCGTGGCCAGCCGCACCGTGGCCCGCGGCTTGTCGAGACCGACCGCCTTGGGGTCCGCGCCCTCCAGCGTGCGGCTCTTCTCCAGCGCCGAGAGCGCCTCCAGCAGACGATCGACGGCGAAGGCGTCCGCCCGCGCCGCGAGGGGCCGCACCAGCCGCCACTCGGCGGAGGCGGGAGGCGGAGCCCCCTTCTCGAACCGCGGCTTCTCCCGCTTCGCCGAGGCCACCCGCTCGAGGCGCACTCCGCCCTTCCCGGCCTCGATCGTCACCGCCGTGACGTCCTCCTTCTTGAGCCGGAGGACCTTCTTGCTCAGCTCCGCCCGCTCCTCGCTGGAGGGGAGCCGGCGCTCATAGAACCAGATGAACGCACCCAGGACCAGGACGACCGCCAGCAGGATCAGCAGCGTACGAGGGCGCATGCGTCTACCTCCGGCGACGAGAGAACACCATGGCGCCCAGGATCACGGAGAGCAGCGGCAGCGCCGCCGCCAGCAGCCAGACGCGGCGGAACTCGTCGCCGGTCAGCGTGAGCCTCACCTGCTCCGTCTTCTTCGGCGGAATGCCCAGCAGCGCCTCGCGCTCCACCAGCCAGTTGAAGGCGTTGGAGAGCAGGACGGTGTTGGCCACGTTGGCCTGCAGGAGCTGGTTGGTGGCGAAGTCCGAGTCGCCGAAGGCCACCAGCCGCAGCCCCTTGCGGCCCGCGGGCGCCGGATCGCTCTCGGCCGCGGCCGCCAGCGGCACCGGCCCCGGCACGTCCTGAGGATCGCGCGCGACCTTCTCCAGATTGGCGAGGTTGGTCTCGCCCCAGCCCTCGGTGGAGGTGCGCATCAGCTCCGTCACCTTGAGGCCGGGAGCGCTCCCCTTGGCCATCGAGCGGGCGAGGGTCACCAGCACCGGCTGATTCGCCTCGGCCAGCGCCTTGGTGATCGGGTGCTCGCCGTAGTTGCGGCTGAAGATCGTCTCCGGACCGAAGAATGGCAGCGGATTGCTGGGGTCGACCACGATGTCCTGGCCGGCCTTGAGGCCGAAGCCCGCGAGCCAGGCTTCGAGCCCGGTCTGCACCAGCCCCGCCGCGCCGGCCTGGCCGAGGGTGGGATCGAGCATCACCAGCATCCGCCCGCCGCCGTTCAGGTAAGTCGAGAACGCGTCCAGCTCCGGCTTCACGAAGCTCCCCGTCGGTCCCGCGATGACCAGCAGGTCGGTGCCCGCGGGCACCGCGGTCTGACCCAGGGAGGACCACTCCGAAAGCTCGAAGTTGTCCCGTCCCAGGAGCTGCTGGGCGCCGGAGAGGCCGTGCCCCCCCTGGTCGTCCAGCGAGTGCTCGCCGTGGCCGGTGGTGAACAGGATCTTGGGCTTGTGCCCCTCGGAGAGCTGCAGGATGGCGCTGGTGAAGAGCTGCTCGCCCTTGTAGCCGGTCATCTGCGGCCGGCCAGTCGATTGCATGGAGCGGAAATCGAGCTCGGCCAGGTCGTTGCTGTCGATGACCCGGCGGTCGTTGCCGCTCGCCACCACGACGCCGGTAGTGGTGACGCCGTACTTCTTGATGAGCTGCTGCGCCTCGATGGGATTTTTCGCGGCGTCGACGACGCGCACGTGGACGTGGCGGGAGACGGCGCCGTAACGGGCGAGCACCTCCGTCGTCGGCTGATAGAGCTCGTGCTGCTGGTCCGGCGACAGGAAGACGAAGAAGTCGACGTCCCGCCTGAGCCCTTTCAGCACGTTCACCGACTTCTCCGACAGGCTGTAGAGGTGGCTGCCCGTCCAGTCGAAGCGCTTGTAGTACTTCCAGCCGAAATAGTTGACGATGAGGAGCAGGGCGGCCAGGAGCAGGACGGCCGCCGAGAGGGTCCCCGTCCTCACGAGCTGACGGCGGTTGGCAAGGTCCATGGGCGTCATCTCCACTTCTTGTCTTCGAGCGCCCGGCTGGCCAGGAACAGGAAGAACAGCGTGCCCGACAGGTAGAAGACCAGCCGGCGGGTGTCGACGATGCCGTTCGCGAGCTCGTCGATGTGGCCCCAGACGTTGACGTAATCCAGGGCCTTCTTGAGGACGTCGCCGTTCACCAGCCGTCCGAAGAGGTCCAGGAGATAGAGCAGGAGCACCATCGCCAGAGTCATCATGGCGGCCAGGAGCTGGCTGCGGGTCGTCGCCGAGGAGAAGATCCCCATGGAAAGAAAGAGCGCCCCGATCAGCAGCAGCCCCAGATAGCCGGCGCCGATCGGCCCCCAGCTCACCTTCTCGTACAGCGAGATCATGGCGGCATAGGCGACGGTGGGGAACCAGAGGAAGGCGTAGAAAGTAAGCGCGGCCAGGAACTTGCCGCCGATCACCTGGCCCTCCGTCACCGGCGCCGTCATCAGCACCTCGATCGACCCGGAGCGCAGCTCCTCGCTCACCAGGCGCATGGTGAGCACCGGCGTCACCAGGAGCAGGATGACCCAGGAGGTGTTGAAGAAGAACGTGAACGGCGGTCCGCCCGGCGAGCCGGGATCGTTCAGGTTGCCGACCAGGGCGACGAAAATGAAGCCGTTGACGGCCAGGAAGAAGAAGAGCACCACGTACGCCAGCGGCGAGAAGAAGTACGCCCGCAGCTCGCGGCGATAGGTCGCCAGCAGTCCGTTCATGAAACCACCTCCTCCGTCGCGTCAGCCGGGGTAGCGGCCGGCGGCCCCGGCGGATGGGCCCCCTCGGACGCCGCGGCAGTATCGGCAGTATCGGCCGTCGTCAACCGCACGAAGATGTCCTCCAGCGTGGCGCCGCGCTGGCGGGCCAGCTCCAGCAGCACCCAGCCGGCGGAGGCCGCGGTGCGGAACACCTCCTCGCGGGGGTCCGAGCCGGGCTCGCACTCCAGGGTCCAAGAGCCGTCGGGGCCGCCGTCCTTCACCCGCAGCACGCCGGGGAGAGCGGCGAGGGCCTCGGCGGCGCCGGCCGGCGCGTCCTTGAGGATCACCCGCAGGGCCGGATTGCCCGTCCACCGCTCGCGCAGGCTCTGGGGCGTGCCCTCGGCCACGATGTGTCCCTTGTCGATGATTACCACGCGATCGCACAGCAGCTCCACCTCGGGGAGGATGTGGGTCGAGAGCAGCAGCGTGTGCTGGCGGCCGAGCTCCCGGATCAGCTCGCGGATGGAGATGATCTGCTTGGGATCGAGCCCCACCGTCGGCTCGTCGAGCACGAGGACGCGGGGATTGTGCAGGATGGCCGTGGCGAGCCCCACCCGCTGGCGGAAGCCCTTGGAGAGAGTGCCGATGATCTGGTGGCGCACGTCGCCGAGCAGGCACCGCTCCACGGCCAGGGGGATGGCCGAGCGGGCCTCGCCGCGGGAGAGCCCCTCCAGCCGGGCGCGGTAGGCCAGGTACTCGTCCACCCGCATCTCGGGGTAGAGCGAGACGTTCTCCGGCAGATAGCCCAACTGTCGGCGGGCCTCGCGCGGCGACTCGAACAGGTCCTTGCCATCCACCGTCACTTGGCCGCTGGTGGGCGGCAGGAAGCCGGTGATCATGCGGATCGTGGTCGTCTTGCCCGCGCCGTTCGGACCCAACATCCCCAGGATCTCCCCCTCCTGCACCGAGAAGGAGATGCCGCTGACGGCCGTGAAGTCGCCGTAGCGACGCGTGAGATCGTGCGCTTCGATCATGGAGCCTCCTGAAAGCAGCCTGCGTTCTGACGCGGCCCGCGGGTCTTAGCAAGACGGATGCCGCGGTGCCAACGCCCACGAACCAGGGGGAAAAACCGGGGGAATCCGCGGCGTTCCGGCGCCGGGCGAGACCGGCGCGTGCCACTTTGGCACGGGCTGTGGGCCCGATGATATGCTGTTTTCATGGCCGACAAGGACAAGACCACGGGAATGAAGTCCGCCTACGAGCTAGCGCTGGAGCGGCTGGAGAAGCAGGGGATCGAGCGGCCGCGGGAAGAGACCTTCAGCGACGACGCGCGGGAGAAAATCGCCGAAGCCCGCCGCAAAGCCGAAGCCAGCCTCGCCGAGCTGGAGATCCTCCACAAGGATCGCCTGAAGACCCTCTACGACCCCTCCAAGCGTCAGGAGGAGGAAGAGGAGTACCTCCGCGACCGCCGCCGCATCGAGGATCAGCGCGAGCGCAAAATCGAGGAGCTGCGGGGGAAGGCGTAGGGGGCCAGGATGGGGATCGAAGAGCTGAGGAGCCGGAGGGAGGAGATCCTCCGCCTTGCCGCTCAACCCGGAGTCTCTTCAAAAAGACCTGAAGGGTCGACCTCCCTCAGCCTGGGGCGTAGCCCCAGGAACCCAGGCCCCAACCCTCCCAGGCCCCAAAGGGGCGGCAGCAGCCTGAAAGGTGTAAGCTTCCTACGGGAGCCTGGAATCTTAGAGGAACCGCGATGAGCACCGAATACGTTGAGAAGCGCGAACATGGCTACTGGGTTGCCGGCTCACGAGTCTCTCTCGACTCCATCGTCTACGCTTTCCTGAACGGCCAGCCCGCAGAGAGCATCGTCCACTCCTTCCCGGTCCTCAACCTTGAGCAGGTCTACGGCGCGATAACCTACTACCTGGGCCATCGCTCAGAGATCGATGCCTACCTGAGTGAAGGCCGGGCAGCTTATGAGGCCCAGCGCGAGGCGGCCCGCGCGGCCAATCCGATGTTGTACAAAAGACTGGCGGACGCTCGGCAGCACCAGTCGTGAGCCTCCGCTTCAGGCGGACGCAGACCTCAATCAGGCCATCGTCCTCGGGCTTCTTCGGCGAGAGCCCGCCATTGATTTCAAGACCGCCAACGAAGCCGGTCTCGAGGGGCTGAAGGATTCCGATGTACTGGCCTTGGCGGCAGCAGAGGGTCGGATTCTGGTAACCCACGACATCAGGTCCATGCCGGGCCATTTCGCCGCGCTCATCCAGACGACGACCAGTCCGGGAGTTTTCCTGATTCCGCAGAATCTGCCGGTTGCAGTCGCAGTGGAGGAGCTCCTCCTTCTTTGGTCCGCAACGGAGTCTTCGGAATGGATCAACCAGATCGTTTGCCTCCCGCTTTAGGGGGCCGAGAAGGCGTAGGGACGCGAAATGAGAATCGAGGAGCTGAGGAGCCGCCGGGAGGAGATCCTCCACATCGCCGCTCAACCCGGAGCCTCTTCAAAAAGGCCCGAAGGGTCGACCTCCCTCAGCCTGGGGCGTAGCCCCAGGACCCGGACCCAACGACCTCTAAAGCCCTGAAGATACTCCGTTGGAAGTCAAGGGGTAATCGTTTCGAGGGCGAAGAATTTTGGTCCCTGGAAATCCTCCTGGTTTTTGAGCATGCCGTGGATGGAGTGC
>Ga0136846_1238511_pt1 | contig 69950 bp, 12 predicted proteins | sample HopSoiMetagenom2_FD_96841 | JGI IMG/M metagenome (GOLD analysis project Ga0136846, IMG submission 96841) | Grasslands soil microbial communities from Hopland, California, USA - 2 Assembly 2016 (version 4) | ecosystem: Environmental > Terrestrial > Soil > Grasslands | place: USA: Hopland... | reverse complement strand
CGGCGGTGTTCGCTGAGCCGACTCGCTGAAGGGGTTGGCGCCTGGAAATTTTGTTTTACCCGTGGCGTCGGAATTTCCGGCGGTTTGGGCGTAGAACCCCTTGGCTACCGCTGTCTGGAAGACGGTACAGCCCGCGCGCTGCTCGCTCCAGTTGGCCCCTTGCCGCCATGCGTGTCAGGACCACGCGCGGCACACCCGCATCGGCCAGATCGCTCGCGCGCAGCCAGCCGTTCTTGCGCACCAGCTGCAGTACTATTTGCGTGTGCGTGACATCGGAGCGCATGAGGAGGGAGTGGTTGGGTTGGTGCGGTTCTAGTATGTTCCAAACATTCGTCGATTGCAAACATTCGACGAATGTCTGCTTAGCGGCCGGCCGAGATGTTCTTGCCGATAAGTCCGCAGCGAGTCTGTTCCCGCGAGGCAACCTTGAGCACCCAAAACCGCCTCCGTGACTGTGACGAAAACGTGCCGTGAATTTCGAAAAACAGGCCTTTTGAAGGCCTCCAACGGCACAAAATCCGACCCTCAAAATCGGCTGATTAGTGCGATCAGCCCGGGCATCATCATCACTCCACTTGCCAAGGACGAACTCACCGGCCCGCGCGGGGCGGGATATCGCCGGATGATCGACCAGTGCATGCACGGACTCACGCGACGAAACGTCGACAATCGCCGTGCTTACCTCGTATCCGGCTTCGCTGAGGACCTTCCCTGCGGCGTGGGCATTTTCTTCGCGCAGGTCTGCGAGCAGCACATGCTTGCCCGCACTCACGCGCCTGGCGATCGCCTGACCGATCGATCCTGGTCCGATGACGACAACAACTTCGTTCATTCGAGTCTCCTGCAGGGCTGTGGCCTGTCAATGTACGCAGCTCGGAAGTACGAAGCCAGCACCCCGAAGCTGATTCGATTCGAGCGCATCAGCGCCGTGCGCTGACAGCCTCCCTCAGCATTCCCACACGGTCAGCAGCCGCTTCGCGGCAATCGCTGTCTCGTGGGGATAGCCGTAGGCGTTGTTGACGTACCTCAATCCCGCGACCTGCACGTCGCGGTTGAGATGGCTGTGGCCATAGACGTGCACCGACGCCTTCAAACGGCGGATCTCCGTGTCAAGGCGGCTCGTGCCGAGCACCGGAAACAGCATGCGTACTCGCGCCGGCACACCGGCCGGCATCAGGTCGATGCGTGGCATGAAGTGCGAGAAGCTGATCAACGTTTCACCCTCGGCGCGAGGCGGTTCAGGCGGGTTGCGTGCGAACATCTCCCGGGCCACTTCAGGCGCCTGCCAGCCGTCGGGCCAGCGGCAGGCCACGAAGTCCGCCCACACCCGCCGGAGTTCGGCACCCGGCTCGCCAAAGGAATGGTCGTACCACGACTGCAAGGGAACGACGCGCAGCCCCGGCCTCCGCAGCGAGCCGGTCAAGACCCCGCTCTGTCCGGCCGCGTGCAGCACGCGCTCGAACTTCTGCAGGGAATCGCCGGAGCCCGACTCCTCGCGGACCACCCAGAGCTCGTGGTTGCCCGGCACGAAGAGCACGGCGTCGAATCGACGCGCCAGCGCCTCCAGCGTCCTTTGCACCACCGGCAGCCGGTCCGACACGTCCCCCGCAACGATTAGCACGTCGGACCGGTGGTCCCACAGCGACAGCAAAGTCGCCCACCCGGCGTTCTCTTCGAAGTCCGCATGCAGGTCGGAGACCGCCATCACACGTGTCATACGGACGCCGGCTCCTGCAATGCGTCGCCGTTGAGCGCCTCCAGTCTCGATTGCCGTTGGGCCTCCAGCTCGGCCGTCGGCATGCGCCCGGCCAGCGACTGGTAGCCCGCCCGCGCGCGGTCGCGTTCGCCGCAGAGCCGCCAGAGATCGGCCTGCAAAAACTCCAGCAGCGGCGCCGGCTGCGAGCCGGCCTCGCGGCGGCAGTGGTCCAGCAAGGGCTGCGTTCCATCAGCCACGCCCTGCTGCAGCCGCTGCACCAGCAGTTGCATCCGCACTTGCCCCCGTTGTGCCGCAGGCAACGCCCCTTCGCGCTGCAGCAGGTCCAGCAGTTCGGCATGCCGTGCCAATGCCGCCGTCCGCTCGCCCTGCTCGAACAGGCAGGAAGCCGACAGCAGCAGCTGCCGCGCAACCAGCGGCCACACTTCGTGCACGCGGAACGCCTTCAGCGCGTGGTCTGCCAGATGCAGGATGTCCCCCCGCGACTCTTCCACTTTTGCGCAACGCTGCAGGAAATCGACGCTGGCCGAGTACAGCGCAGGCCGCCGGCCGGCCTCCGCGGGGTCCTGGCGTCGCAGCCAGCCGTCGAACGCCGCTCGCGCCTGCGCCAGGCAGCCCAACCCCTCCTTCTGCGTGCCGCGCAGCGCCAAGCCGCACAGGCGCAGCCAGCAAGCGGCAAGGCTCTCGTCCTCGGCGACCGGGCGCGCCGGTGCGGGAAGCCGGGTGAGCAGCGCCCTGGCCCACTGCGAGAGCTCCGGGCCCAGGCCTCGTGGTGTGAAGAAGGCCTCGACTTGCCGCAAGGTTTCGTCCAGGTTGCTCCAACGTTGGGCCGTCCACAGGCGCTCCATGTGCCGGGCCAGGTGATGGCGACTGCCCAGCACGTTGCTGCTCACGGCCGGATGGTCCTGCCGCTGCAAATGCCCCATCACGAGCACGAACGATTCGCACGCGAATGCGCTGAGCGAGACATCGGCATCGGACGGCGGACGGTCTGCATCGCGCACCCCGGCCAGGAAGCGCAGGCTCCGACGCTCGAACACATGGCCCCAGGCACGGCGCTCAACGAAGCCCGCACGCTCGAGCAGTTCCAGCCCGGCGGCCAAGGGCTGCCTCGCATCGCCGTCGACCGCCAGCCAAGCCGAGGCGGCGAGCCCTGGCCCGCCGGCGTCCAGCGACGCACCGAAGACCTCCAGGAACAAGCCAGGGTGCTCCATCGCAACGAGGGCCCAACGCCGCCACGACGGCGGCAGCCGCTGCCACTGCTGCGCGTACCAGACCATGACCGGATCCTGCTGCGCATCGGAAGACAGCGCCTGCATGTCCGCCTGCAGGCGATCGGCCGCCACATGGCCCCATTGCGCAGCGATGCGCTGCGCCAGCCATGGGTTTCCATCCGCCTGCGCCATCAATGCACGATACGCCGGGTCGTTCGCCCGGCCATTGGCCGGGCCCGAAGGCTGCGTGGTCAGGTAGGTTAGCGCTTCGCTGGAGAGCCGCGGCAACCTGAAAATCTGTACATCTCGCAGGCCGCTGCGGCGGGCTGCCTCCCCGGTGAAGATCAGGACATTGGAAGACCCCAGCCCCTCGAGGAAACACTCCAGCTCCTGCACGTCCTGCGCTGATGGCTCCACGCCGCCGGCAGAGCGAGCCAGGTAACTGTCGAGCACCAGCACATGGCGCGATGCCTCCAGCGTGTGTGGCACGTCCTCGGCACGGACGCCGAGCACGGGGGCGATCATCTGCGCCATCTCGGCGGCCGTGAAAAAACCGTCCGTGAAGTCGAAGTAGAAGGCCCGGTCGCAGCCGCTGCAAAGCTGGGTGGCGAGCAGGTGCGCGAGATAGGTCTTTCCTTGACCGGGCAGGCCCTCGATGCGAAGGCGCTTTCCCCCGTGCAGCAAGGACAGCGCCGCCACGAAGCCGCCATCGGTGCCTGCCGGCAGCTGCGGAGCCAGCAGCCCCGGCAAGAAGCCGTGAAGATGCTGGTGCGGCACGGCAGGCGCCTGCGGCCCCGGCTCACCGGTGGCACGCGGCAGGGCGCCCTCGAAGAGACAGACATCCTGGTTCGCATAAAGCAACGGGCGCGCCGCGACCTCCTGGGAGACAGTCCAGCGCGCCGCCGCCTGCGCGACAGCGTCCTGCACGGCCAGGCCGCCGCACGCCTGTGCAAGCACCTCGGCAAGCGCCGGGCCGCCCACCCACGGCGGGCATTCCGTCCGGAGCACCACCACCGCCGGCACGCCCTCGTCCAGCAGCGCGCAGGCCAGCAGCGCGAGCGCCGATGGCGCATCCACCCGGCCGGCGCCGTCGAAGCACAGCGGCGTGGAGACCATCACCAGCGCCGCACCAGCCGTGCGTGCCATGGCGCCGAATGCGCGGGCGCCCAGCCATTCCGCCTGCCCTGCAGGCCCGGAATCGCACGCCACCATGGCACCCCCGCCGTCCACGCGCACGGGGCCGTCGTACCGCAGCACCTGCACCTGCTGGATGCCGCCGGTGCACAGCCGGGAGCGAATCGCCTGCCAGTCCCGCTCGAGCAGCGGCTGCACCTGCACGCCAGGGCCAAGCGCCGCCAGGCCCGCAAGTTCGCGGAACAGGTGGGTTTCGCGCTCGTAGGCTAGCGGGAGGTCCGGCCGGCTCACCAGATGCCGCACCTGCAAGGGCCGCGCGACGGACAGCCCGAGCTCCAGTTCCGCATCGCGCTTGCACCGCGGCATGGCGCGGGTCAGCACCGCCGCCCGTTCACCCAGCGCAACGCTCGTGCCAGGCAGCGGCCAGCGTTCCCAGTCCAGCGCGAGGAAAGCTGGATCGTCGGACTCGATGCGCACACGCAGCCGGGCGTCGCCGTGGCGGGCCCAGTGCTTCTCGAAATCGCCCACGCACGCGTCGTCCACCGTCAGTGCCGGCACGCCCTCCCCGGTCGGTTGCAGCATCGAGGCCTGCGCCGAGAGACGTCCCAGCGAATCCCGCAGCGACAACGCCACCTCGCCACAGCGCGGGTCGCTGCCCCATGTGCCGGTGATCGTCAGTTCCATGGCCATCACTCAGAGGCTGAGAGTTTTTCGAGCGTGCCCGAGCAGCGCGCCAGAAGGTGGCCGATCCAGGCGCAAAGCGCAGCCATAGCTCGGGCTATGGCGAGCATTTGCAACGACGAGCGGGCGCCTTCTGGCGTGATGAGCGGGCATGATCGAAATACTCTCAGCCTCTCAGCCGAGCGCACGCAGATCGGCGAGCAGCGCGGACAGGGAGGCCTTGTCATTGCCGAACTGGTTGATCGCGCTGCGGCAAGGCTGGCGGCCCGGGAAGCCATACTTCATGAAGTTGGCGAAGGAGCCGCTTGCACTGAGGTCCACGAAATAGACGTCGCCCGCCTCCTCGAACGCGCAGTCGATCAGCCGGTCGAAGCGGATCGGCTCGCGCACGACGCGCCAGAAATGAGCGGCATGGTCTTCGAGCCACTCGGAGCCGAGCACCGCCGCGGTGGCAGCCGAATACATCGGCAGCCGCGGCCGGTGGATGGGCATCTCCCGCACCGCGCTCACGAAGGCTTGCTCGAACGGATCGAGTTCCGGCGAATGGAAGGCCGCCGGCACCGGCAGCCGGATGCAGACGATGCCTTCATCCTCCAGCCGGGCCTGCGCCAGCTCCAGCGCCGCATGCCGGCCGCTGAGCAGGAAGTTGCCCTGGTAGTTCACGCCGGCGAGCGCGAGGTCGCCGAACAGTGCCGGACGCTGCTCGAACAAGCGCGGTTCGGCCAGCACGCTGAGCAGCCCTCCCTGCCCCACCAGCGGCCCGAACAGGGTCGACTGGCGCAGGACCAGGCGCAGCGCCTGACGCCAATCCAGGGCGCCCGCGACGGCGCACGCCACGTACTCGCCCAGGCTGTGCCCCAGCACTGCGTCCGGCTCGAAGCCTTCGGCCCGCAGGGTTTCGGTGAGCGAATGGCCGATGCTGAACAGCGCCCCATGCGAGCCTTGCAACTCGACGAAGGGCGTGCCCTTGCCCGGGCCGTGGTAGAGCAGGTCCAGCAGCGACTGCCCGGTGAGCTCGCGGTACTCCTGCGCGCAGCGGTCCATGGCGCCGCGGAACACCTCGTGGGTGTCGTACAGCTGCTGGCCCATGCGGTAGTACTGGCTGCCCTGCCCCGCGTACATGAACACCAGCCTCGCCCGGCGGCGCGGCGCGGGGCGCATGCCCGGTTGCAGGTCCGGATTCGCGCCGGGGCGCGGCGCCGTGGATGGCGCGGCCGCGGCTGGCGCCTCGTCGAGCGGCAGCACCAGCGGATCGGCCGCGATCTTGACCTGCAGCCTGGCAAGCACCTCGCCGGCACCCAGCTCTTGAAAGTGGGTGCAGCCTTGCGCCAGCAGCCAGGAGGCCGATTCGTACCAGCGCACCGAATGGGAGATCTGCAAGCGCAGCAGGTCCAAATAGCCGGTGGACGGATACGGGCGTGCCGTGTAGTTGGCCACCACCGGGATCTTCAGCTCGCCGAAGTTGAACTGCGAGAGGAAGCGGCCGAACTCGCCCTCCACGTCCTTCATGCAGCGGGAGTGGAATGCGGCGCTCACGTTCAGCGGCAGGACGCTTGCGCCCGCCTCGGCGAAGGCCTGTTGCAGCTGGGGCGCGTGGATCTCCTCGTACAGGCCGGAGATGATGCACTGCTTGCGCGAATTGATGTTGGCCAGGTCGATGTTCCTGAATGGCAGCGAAGCCAGCACGCGCTCGACGCTCGGCGGGTCGATGTTGAGGATGGCCGCCATCGCGCCCTTGGGCGCGCGGCTCATCAGCTCGCCGCGCCTGCTCACCAGCTTCAGCCCGGTGATGAAGTCGAACGCACCCGCGGCGAACAGCGCACAGTACTCGCCCAGGCTGTGACCGGCCACGTAGTCGGGCGCCGGATGGCCCTGGGCCCGCCAGTCCAGGTAAGCCAGCGCGCCCACGACGTACAGCGCGGGCTGGGTGTACTGCGTGTGGCTGAGCACGTGGTCCGGATCGCGCACGCACAGCTCGCGCAGCGAGTAGCCCAGGCAGGCGTCGGCCTGCGCCGCCAGGTCGGGGTAGCGCTCGAACAGTGCTTCGCCCATGCCCCCGAATTGCGAGCCTTGGCCCGGGAACATGCATACGGTCTTGGTCTTCATTCTTCTTCCCTTCTAGAGATGTCTGGATTCAGAGGCTGAGAGTTTTTCGAGCGTGCCCGAGCAGCGCGCCAGAAGGTGGCCGATCCAGGCGCAAAGCACAGCCATAGCTCGGGCTATGGCGGGCATTTGCAACGACGAGCGGGCGCCTTCTGGCGTGATGAGCGGGCATGATCGAAATACTCTCAGCCTCTCAGGCCGTTTCCCACGGAAACAGCCCTTGCTCCGCATAGCGCCGGATCGCGGCCATGCTTTGCGGGTCGGCGAACATGGCCTTGCTCAGCCGCAAGGCGGCCTCGCGCGTACCGGCCGGCAGCGCGGCAAGCTCGCGCACGTAGGCCTTGTAGCGCGCGACCGCGGCGGCCGGCATGCGGCGCATGCGCGACAGGTGCCGGGCCAGCAGCAGATCGCTTCGTTCCTCGAAGGCGTCCACCAGACCCCATTCACAGGCTTGCCGCGCGCCCACCGGCTGCGTCGTGCTGGCAAGGTAGTGCGCGCGCTGGAAGCCCAGGCGCCGCAGGAGGAACGGAAAGATCACCGCCGGCGCCAGCCCGAACAGCAGCTCGGACAGGCTGAACACCGCACTCGCGTCGGCGAGCACGACGTCGCAAGCCGCCGCGAGGCCCACGCCACCGGCATGGGCCTTGCCGCGCACGTGGGCCACCGAGATCACGTCGCCGAAGGCCAGGCGCTCGAGCACGCCGAACAGTTGCTGCGGATCGAAGGCCATGCCCTGCCCGTCGGCCGCGGCCGCGCCGATTTCCCCGAAGTCCGCGCCCAGGCTGAACACCTCCGGCTGGCCTTCGAGCACCAGGATGGAAGCGCCCGAGCCGGGGACGAGGGTGCCCAGCACGTCCTCCAGCTCGCCCACCATGCGGGCGTCGATCGTGTTGCCGGCCTCCGGCCGGTTCAGCTGCACATGCCACGCCGGCCCCTGGCGCCGCAGCTTCAGCGTCCGGTAGTTCACTGCACCCACTCGTACTCCCGGTGGAACTCCCGGATGGCCTTCAGCACCAGCCTCGGCGTGCCACCAGCGGCCTGCACGATGCGGCTCGCCGCCGCCAGGTCGAAGGACTGGTTGCGGGTGCCCAAACGCACCAGGCTGCTGTCGTCGAGCAGGCGCTCGTACTCGTCCATCGGCAGGCGGTAGCGGCGGTCCAGGTGGCCGGCAATGTCCATCGCCTTCAGGCGTGCGGCGCCCTCGGCTGTGACCACGCCGCTGTAGAACTCCGCGCAGCAGCCTGACCCGTACGAGAAGCAGCCGATGCGCGCCGGGCGGTTGAAGTCGCCGTTGCACACCGTGCTGGCCAGCGAGAGGAACACGGTCGCTCCCATGATGTTGCCCACCCGCTGGCAGTAGGCGAGCCCCGGCCGCACGCGCACCTCGAAGTCGTCGGCGATCTCGCCCGGCGTGGCGTTGCCGGCCTTGCGCATCATCGAGCGGTGCGCGCCTCGCACCATGCCGCCGAAGGGCGTGTGGAACGCGAGGTACTGGAAGGTCTTGCGATAGTTCACGCCCTCGACACGGCGGCAGTACTCGGCGAAGGACTGCTCATGGCAGTCGAGGTAGGACAGCAACGACAGGTCGGCATCGCCGGCCTCGGTGTCCGCCCCCGGCCGGCAGGTGTCCATCACCTCGTAGCCGTGGTAGCCGCTGGCGCCCACGTCGAGCTGGAACACCGTGGGCTGGTCACTGACCAGCATGGCCACCGCGCCGGCCCCGCCGCTGGGCTCGGCGTACGACCAGTCGGCGGACAACCGGTCGCCACCCTCCTCGATGACGAAGCGAGAGATGTCGGTGGCCACCACCAGCGCCTTGGCGCCGGGCGAGGTGCCGGCGAGGATGAAGTTCGCCGCCATCTGCAGGCCCGCGGTGCCCGCATAGCAGGCCTGCTTCAACTCGAACATGCGGCAGTTGCGGTTCAGCCCCAGCTGGTCGTGCAGGTAAGTGCTGAGCGACTTGGAGAAGTCGAAGGCCGATTCGGTGCAGGTGATCAGCAGTTCGATGCGGTCGCGCTCCTGCGGCGAGAGCGCGTCGACGATCGGCTTGGCGGCGTTGACCGCGAAGGTCACCGGGTCCTCGAACGGAAATGCGACCGTCTTCTCCTTCATCAGCAGGTTCTCGAACCTGGACGGTTCCAGCTGCCTGTGGCGGGCCAGTTCCATCACGTCCGCGACTGCGCAGCCGCCGAACACGTTCATTGCCTCGATACCGACGGGGGGCATGGGGGTTCTCCTTGTTGGATTCATTGGGTCAGGCACAGGGCAGTGTTCATGCCGCCGAAGCCCATGCTGAGGCTGAGACTGCGTCCGATGTGCATCTCGCGGGACGTGTCGGCCACCCATCCGAAGTCCGGATCCAGCGGCTCGCGGAGGTTGCGGGTGGGATGGAGCCACCCCCGCTTCATCTGCACCAGCGTCGCCACCGCCTCCACCGCGCCCGCGGCCGCGAGGCCGTGGCCGGTGATGGACTTGGTGGCGTTGATCGCCGCGTGCGCGAGACCGCAGGCGCGCAGCGCCTTCAGCTCGGTGGTGTCGCCCAGCGGCGAGCCGGTGCCGTGCGGGTTCACGTAGTCCACGTCCTTCGGCTGCCAGCCCGCATGGGCCAGCGCGGCGGCAACGGCCTGGGCCTCGCCTTCCACCGAAGGATTGGGATTGCGGTTGGCGTCCATTTGCACGGCCCAGCCGGCGATGCGCCCATGAGCGGCCGCCGGCAGCCGCCGCGCCCCGGCGCGCTCGACGACCAGGGCTGCGCAGGCCTCGCCGTAGACGAAGCCGGCATGCCGGCGGTCGAAGGGTCGGTAGGCGCCGCCAGGGTCCTGCGCGCCGTCGCACACCATCGCGCCGCTGGACTGCAGGGCCAAGCATTCCCAATACGACAGGTCCATCATCGGGCCGAGGGCGACGCACGCATCCACCCGGCCGGCAGTCACCGCCTCCGCGGCCTCGATGATCGCCAGCTGTCCCGCCGCGGAAGCGCCGCCGCAGGCATGCGCAAAGCCGCGGATGCCGAAGGCCTGTGTGCACAGGCCGCAGACGTCGCTGTCCAGGAAGGTCATCGCATAGCTGGGCGGCATGAAGCCGGGCGCGTCGCGGTGGCGCTCTTGCAGCAGGACGAGTTCGCGCTGCTGCAGGTTGCTGCCGCCCACGACCAGGCCCACGCGTTGCGGGTCCGTGTCGTCCAGCGCAGCCTCCTGCCACGCCTGCTCCAGCGTGGCCAGCGCCACCCGAGAGCTCAGCGAGGCGGTGCGCAGCACATGGGCAGGCAGCCGGCCGCTGCTCGGGACCGAAGCGATCTCGGCGCCGATGAAGGCGGTGTCGCGCTGGCGACCCGGGCGCCGCATCACGGCAAAGCGATGCGCGCCCTCGAACAGCGCCTGCTCGAAGGCGGGCAGGCCCACGCCTACGGCCGTGGCCACGCCCATCCCGGTCACCAGCAATTCAGGCGGCGGATTTCTCACTCAGCAGCCTCGCGAGTTCGCCGATGTTGCGGGGGCCGAAGGTCTGGACCAGCGGGATCCGAAGGTTCATGTGCTCGAGCACGAGCATGACGATGTCGGCGCGCTCCATCTAGTCCAGGCCGAGCGCCTCCAGCGAATCGCTGGGGCCAAGGGGCCGTCCCTCCAGCGAGGGCCGCAGCTCCAGGATGGCGGCGGCCAGCAGTTTCGTGATGTCTTCCTGTTGCATATAATAAGTCGTGTCTTTCCGGGTGTTGTGTCGTTGCAATGGCCTCTCAGGCCGCCGGCTTTTCATCGCCCTCCTCCAGGGCGACGGCAAGGTCCGAGCGCTCGGACAGCAGGGCCAGCGGGTTGGCGACCATGTCGGCCAGCACCTGTCGGTAGCGGGCCGCCATTTTTTCGATGGTCGTCCTGGCGAACAGGTCGATGCTGTACTCGATGGAGGCGGCCAGGCCCATGTTGGTGTCCTGCATGGCCATGTTGAGGTCCAGCTTGGCCGTCTCGGACTCCGGCCGGTAGTGCACGATGGCCTGGTTGTTGTAGCGGTTGGAGAAGTCCTCCGGCAGCGTCACCAGGTTGAACATCACGTGGAACAACGAGGCCTGGCCCGGCAGCGTGGGCAGCGACAGGCTCTGCACCACGCAGCGCAGCGGCACGTCGGCGTGGTTGAGCCCTTCCTGCGCCGTCACCTTCATGCGCGACAGCACGTCGATGTAGCGCTGCCCTTGCGATACGTCGGCGCGCATGACCAGCACGTTGACGAAATGGCCCATCATCTGCTCGAGCTCCGGCCGCGACCGGTTGCTGATCGGCGAGCCGATCAGCATGTCGGTCTCGTCGGTGTAGTCGGCCAGCAAGATGGCGTAGGCCGACAGCATCACCACGTACAGCGAGAAGTCATGCTGCCGGCCGAAGTCCTTGAGCTTCTTGATGAACTTGGGCGGGACCAGGAAATGCACCGCCGCGCCCTTGCCGGAGAGCACCAACGGCCGGCGGTAGTCGGTCTTCAACCGCAGGTCGCGCGGCGCGCCAGCCAGCCGCTGCGTCCAGTAGTCGATCTTGGGCTGCAGCACCTCGGGCGTGAAGGTTTCGCGTTGCCAGTGCGCGAAGTCCACGTACTGCAGGGGCGGCGGCGGCAGCTGCGGCACCCGCCCGAGACTGATGGCCGCGTAGATCGCGGACAGGTCGGGAAAAAGCACGACGGGCGTCGAGTAGCCATCGAAGATGCCCCAAGGCCGCGTCACGACCACCACGCGCTCCAGATCCGAGAACACCAACAGGTGGATGCGCACGGTGAAGGGCCCGGCCGGCTCGAATGGCCGCGCCTTCTCGGCCTTGAGGAACTCCTCCAGCGCATTCTCGTCGGGCATCCTCTCGATGCCCGCCTGAAAGCCCTCGGCCGGATTCACTTTCTGCCACGCCACGCCGTCCTTCTCGACGAAGCTCGTGCGCAGCACGCCATGACGCTCGACCAGCAACTGGCAGCTGCGCGCATAAGCGTCGAGGTCCAGCTCGCCGATGAGGCGGAACACCAGCTGCACGTTGTCGTGGCCCAGCGCCAGGTGCGGGCGCCGACGCAGGAACCACAGATCCTCTTCCTGGTAGAAGGAGATCGGGGCGAGCGCCCCCGAGTCCGCGGCCACGCGGCGCGGCAGCACCGTCTGCGCCTCGGCCTTCTCTTGCTGCACCAGGGCCGCGATGCGCTCCACCGTGCGGCCGTCGAAGACGGCCTTGAGCGGCAAATCCTTGCCCAGCTCCTGCCGGACCCGGGCGGTCAGCCGCGTGGCCAGCAGCGAGTGGCCGCCGAGTTCGAAGAAGTCGTCGCGGATGCCCACGCGCTGCAGGCCGAGGATCTCCTGCAGCATGCGGCACAGCGCCTGTTCCTCGCCGTTGCGCGGTGCGGCATAGGCCTCCTTCTGCACGTCCTCCTCCTCAGGCGCCGGCAAGGCGCGCTTGTCGACCTTGCCGTTGGGCGTCAGCGGCAGTGCCTCCAGCACCACGAAGATGTTGGGCACCATGTATTCGGCCAGCGTGCGCGACAGGTGCTGCTTCACGCCACGCGACAACTCCTGGCCCAGCCGGGCGATCTGCGGGTGGTTGGTCCAGTAGGTCTGGGCATAGGGGCTGCGCGCCTGCACGGCGGGCAGCTCGCTGCGGCCGAAGAGCAGGTCCACGCCATCGGGAACGTCCTGCGACCAGGTGGCTTCGCAGCGGTAGCCTCGGGCCGCGGCATGCTCGATCAGCGCGTCGAAGGCCTCGACCTCCTGCCTGGCCTGTTCGGACCAGCGGCTGGGCCCCAGCGGATCGACCCGTTGGCCCGCCGGTGCGCGGCCCGGCACGTCGGCGGCCGCCACGTCCTCGCGGATGCGGGGGTTGCGCAGCCCATGCACGCCAAAGCGCTCGGGGGCGCCGCGCTCCAGCAGCTGGCGCACGTCGTCGGGCGAAGACGCCGGCAACCAGGCCAGTGCCGGGGCCGGCTGCGCCGCGCCCTTGGCGAGCACCACGTCATAGCGGTAGCTCAGCATCTCGTTGTCGCCGAGGCCACGCTTGAGCAGGATGTCCGTGCGGCCGGCGCCGGCAAGCCGCCGCGCCAGGTGCATGAAGAAGCTCGGGCTGACGAGCAGCTCGCCCTCCTGCATGCGGCGGCGGTACAGGCGGCCGGCCAGCGTGGCGGCGGGCACCCCGCCCACCATGCGACTGCGCTCCACCGCGCACAAGTGGGCCGACATCAGGTCGGCGTTGCGCACGTCGCCAATGAAGATGCGGCCACCTTCCTCGATATAGGGCCACAGCCCCTGCAGCGCCTGCTCCAGGTAGGCCCGGCTCGGGTAGTACTGCACGACCGAGTTGATGACCACCGTGTCGAAGGTGCGGCCCGCGAGCGCCGAGAAGTCCAGCGCGTCGCCTTGCGACAGGCTGACGTGATCCCACCGCCGGCGGCTCAGCTCGCGCTGCACGCCGGCCAGGGCCGCGGCGGAGATGTCGCTCGCATGCACCGATTCGCACTCGCCGGCGTAGCGCAGCAGCAGCAGGCCGGAGCCGCAACCGATCTCCAGCACGCGGCGCGGCCGCAGCGCCCGGATGCGCTGCACCGCGCCGTCGACCCATTCCTCCATCTGCGCCTGGGGGATCGCCTCGCCGGTGTAGCTGCTGTTCCAGCCCACCAGGTTCAGGTCGCCCGGCGCGGCATCGTCGTGCCGGCCGCGGGCGTACTCGTCCTCGAACAGCTCGTTCCAGCGCTCCAGGCTGTCGGGCCGCAGCGTCTGCGCGGCGCGCTCGAGGTAGTCCTCGTTCGGGCAGATGTAGGCCACCAGGCGCTTGCTGTCGGAGCCCTGCGCGGCCTCGGTGGCGACCACGGCGCTCCTGAGGTCCGGGTGGGCCTGCAGCGCGCTCTCGATCTCGCCCAGCTCGATGCGGAAGCCGCGCACCTTGACCTGGTCGTCCACGCGGCCCACGAACTCCAGCAGGCCATCGGGCCGCCAGCGCACGATGTCGCCGGTCCGGTACAGGCGCTGGCCCTCGCTGCCCTCGAAGGGCGAGGGCACGAAGCGCTCGCGGGTCAACTCGGGATGCCCGAGATAGCCCCGCGCCACGCCCACGCCGCCCACGCACAGCTCGCCCACCGCGCCGCAGGGCAGCAGGCGCATCCGGCGGTTCACCACATAGGCGGTCGACTGGGCGATCGGGCGGCCGATGGGGATCGGCGCATCCGGCGCGATGTCCTGCGGGATCACGTGGCAGGTGGAGGCGATGCTGTTCTCGGTCGGCCCGTAGCCATTGACCACCGACAGGCCCGGATGGCGCTCGTACAGGGCCAGCACGTCGCGCGCGGAGAAGGCCTCGCCCCCCACGCACAGGCATTGCAGCGGCAGCCGGCGATGGGCCGCCTCCTGCACGAAGGCCGGCAGGAAGGCGGCCGACAGGCACATCATGTTCACCTCGTGGCGCTCGACGTGGTCGAGCAGCTGCACGATGTCCTTGGTCTCGCCTTGGTGCAGCACCAGGCGCCCGCCGTTGAGCAGCGGCCCCAGCACTTCCTGCGAGCCGACGTCGAACGAGATCGACGAATGCTGCAGCATGACCGTGTGCGCGCCGGACGGGCAGTAGTCCGGGTTGCGCACCAGCCGCACCACGCCGCGCTGCTCCACCATCACGCCCTTGGGCCGGCCGGTGGAGCCGGAAGTGAAGATCACGTAGGCCAGGTGGTGCGGCTGCAGCCCGACGTGTTCGCGCGGCAGGTCGTGACCGGGCTGGTTCACCAACACCTTGGCGCCGTCGCTGGCGCGCACGCCCGCGTCGAGGTGGATCACCTCGCCGTCGAAGTCCGGCAGCGTCAGCGCCACCCGTGTCTGGCTGAGCAGCAGCGAGATGCCTGAATCCTGCAGCATGCCGGCGATGCGCTCGCGCGGGTAGGCCGGGTCGATCGGCAAGTAGGCGCCGCCAGCCTTGAGGATGCCGAGCAGCCCCGCCACCATGTCCACCGAGCGTTCCATGCACAGGCCCACCACGGTGTCCGGCCGCACGCCGGCCTCGTGCAGGAAGTGCGCGACCTTGTTGGCCCGCGCATTGAGTTGCGCGTAGCTCAGCTGCTGGGTGCCGAAGACCAGCGCGATCGCGTCGGGCGACCGCAGCACCTGCTCATCGAACAGCCCGGGCAGCACCTGGTCTGCGGGATACGGCGTGTCGGTGCGGTTCCAGTCGACCAGCTGGCGCCGGCGCTCGTCCGCCGGCACGACGTCGATCGACAAGGCCGGCAGGGCTTCGGCGCGCCCTTCCTGCAGGGCATCGGCCAGGCCTTGCAGCGCGGCCTGGAAGCTGCCCGTCACCGTCTCGGTGGAGACGGCTTCGTCGACCTGCACGTTCACCGAGAACGCCGTGCCCAGGTCGTCGACCGACACGCCCAGCGGGTAGTTGGTGCGGTCCACCGAACCGAGCACCCGCACCCCGCTCTCCTGCAGCGGCTCGCCCTCGCCGCCCTCGAAGTGGCGCACGTTGATCATCGAGGTGAACAGCGGCACGTCGCTGCCGAGGCCGCTGCAGCGCTGGGCCATGATCAGCGAGCTCTGCTCGTACTCGATCAGTTCCTTCAGCGCGGCGTCGGTGTCGAGCACCAGCTGCAGGGCGCTCCGGTCCTTCAGCACGACGCGCAGCGGCAGGGTGTTGATGAAGTTGCCCAGCATGCGCTCCACGCCGGGCACGCCCTGCAGCCGGCCCGACAGCACGGTGCCGAACACCACATCGTCGCGCCCGCTCGCGCCGGCCACCACCAGCGACCAGGCGGCATGGAAGAGGCTGGCCGGGCTGATGCGCAGCCGCTGCGCCTGCCGGCGGATCGACGCATCCAGCGCCGCCGGCAGCGAGCGCCGCAGGTCGCGGATGGTGCGGCCGTCGCCGTGCACGTTGGCCAGGCGGAACGGAATCGTCGGCTCCGACACCTCGGCGAGCCGGCGGCGGAAGAAGCCTTCGGCGTCGTTGGTGCGCACCTGGTGCAGCGTGTGGGCCACGAAGTCCCGGTACGGCACCGGCACGGGCCCGATCTGCTCGAGCCGCCCCGCCATCGAGGCGCGCAGCTCGGCAAAGATCAGGCGCAGCGAGCTGGCGTCTTCGATGAGGTGGTGCACGTTCAGCAGGATGAAGCGCCGCTGCGAGGCGGGATCGGCCGCGATCGTCAGCTGGAGCAGCGGCGCCCGGTCGAGCGGCATCCTGCGCGGGCGCTCCAGCAGCGCCTGCGCCTGGGCCATCGCGTCCCGGCCCGGCTCGAGCACCAGATGCTCGATCGGCAGCTCGGCCTGCCGGTACACCACCTGCACCGGCTCGAGCAGGCCGCTGGTGACGACGGCGGTGCGCATCACGTCATGGCGCGCCAGCAGCCGTCGCAGCGCGTTCACGAACGCGTCGCAGGCAACGGGGCCGTCTGCGGCCAGCAGCACCGGGATGATGTAGGGGTCGTTGTCCGGATCGATGAGGTGGTGGAACAGGATGCCCTGCTGCGAGGGCACCAGCGGATAGATGTCCTGCACGTTGGCGGCGCCGTCCGGCACGGTGCCCGCCACGGCATCCAGCTCGCGCTGGTCGAGCGTGACGAGCGTCAGCATGTCGGGCGTGAGCCGCTCGCAGCCGGCGGGCACGCGGTGGGGCGGCACCACGTAGGCCTCGCTCGAAGCGCCCTGTTCGATCTGCGACGCCAGATCCGCCAGCGTGTCGCTGCCGAAGACGCTGCGCACCGTGGCGTCGTAGCCCTTCTCCTTCAGGCGTGCGACCAGCACGGTGATCAGCAGCGAATGGCCGCCGAGTGCGAAGAAGTTGTCGCGCGCGCTGATGCGGCCCGGCTCGAAGCCGAGCAGCTCGGCCCACAACGTGGCCAGCACCCGCTCGGCCTCGGTGGCCGGAGTCACGTACTCGTCGGCCGCGTACGCGGTCTTGTCGGGCGCCGGCAGGGCGCTGCGGTCCAGCTTGCCGTTGGACGTGAGCGGGAAGGCCTGCATCACGACGAAAGCGGTCGGCACCATGTAGTCGGGCAGCCGCTCGCGCAGGTGGCGGCCGAGCGCCTGGTGCAGGTCGTCCTGCAGCGGCTCCCTGGGCACGACGTAGGCCACCAGCTGCTTCTGCCCGGGACGGTCCTCGCGCACCAGCACGACGCAGGACTGCACCTGCGGGCTCTGTGCCAGCTGGGACTCGATCTCGCCGGTCTCGATGCGGAAACCGCGGATCTTCACCTGGTGGTCCGCGCGGCCGATGAACTCCAGGTTGCCGTCGGGCAGCCAACGCGCCAGGTCGCCGGTGCGGTACAGCCGCTCGCCCGGCTGCGCGGCGAAGGGGTCGTCAACGAAGCGCTGCGCCGTCAGCTCGGGGCGGTTCAGGTAGCCGCGGGCGACGCCGGCGCCGCCCACGTACATCTCGCCCGTCACGCCCACGGGCAGCGGCTCCATGTGCTCGGCCAGCACGTACAGGCGCAGGTCGGGCAGCTTGCGGCCGACGATGCTGCGCTGGCCGGCCGCGTCGCCGGCCGACAGCAGCTTGCAGGTCACGTGCACCGTGGTCTCGGTGATGCCGGACATGTTCACCATGTCGATCGACTCGCCATGGCGCTCGAACCACGGCGCAAGGATGGCCGGGTTGAGCGCCTCGCCGCCGAACACCACGGTGCGCAGGCTCAGCCGGCCCCGCTCGGCCTGGTCGACGGCCACCAGTTGCTCGAAGGCCGAGGGCGTCTGGTTCAGCACCGTGACACTCTCGTCGACCAGCAGGCGGTAGAACTCCGACGGCGACTGCGCCACCGTCTTGGGCACCACCACCAGCCGGCCGCCATGCAGCAGCGCGCCCCACAGCTCCCACACCGAGAAGTCGAACGAGAAGGAGTGGAACAGCGTCCAGGTGTCCGAGGCGCCGAAGCGGAACGTCGCCTCGGTGGCATGGAACAGGCGCGCCACGTTGTCGTGCTGCACCAGCACGCCCTTGGGGTGGCCGGTGGAGCCGGACGTGTAGATGACGTAGAGCAGGTTCGAGGGCCGCAGGCCGCTCTCGGCCACCGGGATGTCGGTCTCCGGCTGGCCGGCCAGCAGGTCCTCGCCGCCCTGCCCCGTCCCGTCCAGCAGCACCACGCGCTGCGTGGCCAGGGGCAACCGGGGCGCCAGCGCGGCCTGCGTGAGCAGCAGGCCGGCGCCCGAGTCCTCCAGGATGTAGCGGATGCGCTGCGCCGGATAAGCCGGATCGACCGGCACGTAGGCGCCGCCCGCCTTCACGATGCCCAGCAGGCCCACCACCATCTCGAGCGAGCGCTCCACGCACAGCGCCACCAGCGTGTCGGGCTTCACGCCGAGCCCGCGCAACGCATGGGCCACGCGATTGGCGCGTCGGTTCAGCTCGGCATAGCTCAGCTGCGCGCCGTCGCAACTCACCGCCACGGCATCCGGCGTGCGCGCGACCTGCGCCTCGAAGAGTTCGTGCATGCCTTGCGCCGGCGCATGGTCCGCGCAGGGGTTCCAGGTGCGCACCACCTGCTCGCGCTCCTGCGGGCCCAGCCAGACCAGCCGCGAGACCGGCGCCTGCGGCTCGGCCACCACCGCCTCCAGCAGCGCAACGTAGTGGCGGATCATGCGCTGGACAGTGGCGCGGTCGAACAGGTCGCAGTTGTATTCGATGCTGCCGGCGAGTCCGTCGGGCGTTTCGCGCAAATCCAGCGTGAGGTCGAACTTGGTGATCTTGTAGTCGAAGTCGACGAAGGACACCTCGAGGTCGGCCAGCCGATGGCTGCGCTCGGCCTGCGCCTCCTGCAGCGCGAACATCACATGGAACACCGGCGAATGGCTGAGGCTGCGCTCCAGCTGCAAGGCATCGACCACCGCCTCGAAGGGAACGTCCTGGTGGCCGTAGGCTTCCAGCGCCGTGCGCTTCATGCGGGCCAGCAGCTGCGCGAAGCTCGGCTGGCCGTCCAGGTCGGCGCGCATCACCTGCGTGTTCACGAAGAAGCCGATGAGGTTCTCCACCTCGGGCCGGTTGCGGTTGGCCAGCGGCGTGCCGATCGCGATGTCGGTCTGGCGGCTGTAGCGGTGCAGCAGCACGGCCCACACCGACAGCAGCGTCATGTACAGCGTGCTCTCGTGCGCGCGGCCCAGCGCCTTCAGGCCCTCCAGCAGCGCAGCGCTGCACTGCAGCGGTTCATGGGCGCCGGTGTAGGTCTTCACCGGCGGGCGCGGCCGGTCGGTGGGCAGCATCAGCTGCGGGTCGACGCCGGCGAGCTTCTGCTTCCAGTATTCGATCTGTCGCTCCTGCACCTGCCCGGACAACCACTCGCGCTGCCAGTGCGCATAGTCGGCGTACTGGATCGGCAAGGGCTGCAGCGGCGAAGGCTCGCCGCGCGAGAAGGCACCGTACAGGCTCACCAGCTCACGGAAGAACACGCCCAGCGACCAGCCGTCGGACACGCTGTGGTGCATCGTCACCAGCAGCACGTGCTCCTCGGGCCCGCAGGCGACGAGGCGCATGCGCACCAGGCTGCCGGCGCCGAGGTCGAAGGGCCGCAAGGCCTCGTCCTCGCAGAGGGCACGCAGGTCGGTGCCTTCGGGCAGGGTTTCCTCCTGCACGGCGAAGTTCACCGCCGGCTCGGTGCGCTGGTACGGCACGCCGTCCACCTCCACGAAGCGGGGGCGCAGCGCTTCGTGGCGCTCGACGATGGCCGACAACGCGTGCACCAGCGCCGGCCGGTCGAGCCGGCCGGCCAGCCTCAGCGCCATCGGGATGTTGTAGTGGGCGCTGTGGCCTTCCAACTGCGCCAGGAACCACAGCCGTTGCTGCGCGAACGACAGCGGCGCCGGTTCCTGCGATGCCGGCCGCCGGCCTATCGCCTGCGCCGAGGAAATGTCGACGCCCTGCTGCTTGAGCATGCGAACCAGCGCCTGTTGTTGTTTGGGCGGCAGCGACCGGATGCGTGCCAGCACCGCCTGGATGTCTTGTTGTGTCATGTTCATGTTCATGTTCTTCCCCGGGTCAGATCCGCAAAGAGTCCAGTTCGTCCTCGGACATGTTCTCGACCAGCGCCAGGCTGGCGAGGACGGCGTCGACGTTGTCGGCGATGGCCGCCGGCACCGATTGCGACAGGCGCTCCAACTCGGTGGCCATCTGTTCGAGCGTGGGCAGCTCGAACGCGCACTGGATCGGCAGATCGACGCCGGTGCGCTGCGCGATGCGGTTCACCAACCGGGTGACGAGCAAGGAGTGGCCGCCGCAGGCGAAGAAGTTGCTGTCCGCGCTGAGGCGGGACGGCTCCAGCTCCAGCAGATCGGACCAGATCTCCTGCAGCATGCGCTCCAGCTCGGTGGCGGGTGCGCGGCGATCCGGCGCGCACCCGGCCTGCGTCCCGGGCGCCGGCAGCGCACGCAGGTCGAGCTTGCCGTTGCCGGTCAGCGGTAGTTCGTCCAGCAGCACATAGGCCCCCGGCACCATGTGGGCCGGCAGGCCCGCCCGCAGGCGAGCCTGCACGTCCTCCAGCAGCGCTGCCTCCGACAGCCACGCCGCCGAGGACTGCGCAACGACAACGGGCGCTGCCGCCCCGGCCGGCTCGCGCACCGCATAGAGGTTGTACAGCCGCGTGTCGCGCAGCAGCCGGTTGTCCTGCCCATGGCACACGCGGAAGCCGCGCGAGGCCAGCATGCCCTCGATGAGCGCGAGCCGTCCATCCACGTCGTGCACTTCGACGACCAGCTGCCGGATCTTGGGCCAGTCGTGCTCGCGGATGCCCTGCAGCACCTGAAGCTCGGCGTTCTCCACGTCGACCTTCAGCAGGTCGATCCGCGTGACGCCGCTCTCGGCGATGACATCGGACAGCGGACGCAGCGCGCAGCGGAACTGCTCGCTGTCCAGCCGGGCATCGACCAGCCGCTCGACGTCGGTCTCGCTGACTGCCGCAGGCGCGGTTGCGCTGCCCTCTCCACCGCCGGCGGCCTGCCGGTTCATCAGGAAGGACTTCACCACCTCGTGCGCCTGCTGCGCGGTGGTCATGCTGCTGGAAATCACCGTGTTGTGGCGATAGAAGGTGAAGACCTCCTCGCCCGCCTGCGCGGCCAGGCCGCAGGCGTGCAGCCGGCCCTTCCAGCCGTGCAGTTCGCTGTTCAGGCGCAAGGTGTCGAACACCGGGGGAATCGGCTCGAAGGCATGGATGGTGGCATCGTGGCAGCGCTGGTGCACGAACAGGGAGAACAGGCCGATGTTGGCGCCGGCGTCGAACACGCAGGCACCGTCGGGAAGCGTCACGCCGTGCTTCAGGTAGTCCAGGTGCGTGAAGATCTCGTCGTAGACGAAGTCCGTCTCGCTCTTGTTCTGGTGGAACACCGGCAGCCCGCCGGGCAGGTGGTACAGCCGTGCCATCGCCTGCGGCTCGGTGCGCCGCAGCCGCGCCAGCCGCCGCACGGTGCCGGCCTGCTCCATGCCGGGCACGAGGTACGCGACGAGCCGCTTGTCCTGCTCGCCATGGTCGCGCGCAACCACGCGCGCATCGTCCAGCGCCGGATGCTCGGCCAGGCGCGCCTCGATCTCGCCCAACTCGATGCGGAAGCCGCGGATCTTCACCTGCTGGTCGTTGCGCCCCAGGTACTCGATGGCGCCGTCTGCGAGCTGGCGCCCCAGGTCGCCGGAGCGGTACATCCGCTCGCCCGGCACGCCGCAGAACGGGTCCGCCAGGAAGCGCTGCGCGCTCAGCTCCGGCCGGTTCAGGTAGCCGCGGGCGACACCCGCACCGCCCACGTAGAGTTCGCCGACCGCGCCCAGCGGCACCGGTTGCCGCTGGGCATCGAGCAGGTACAGGCGCAGGTCGGGGATGCGGCGGCCGATCGGGCTGGGGCCTCCGCGCTCGATGTCCTCCAGCGTGATCGGGCGGTAGGTCACGTGCACCGTCGTCTCGGTGATGCCGTACATGTTGACCAGCTGCGTCGCGCGATTGGCCTCGCGCTCGACCCAGGGCTTGAGGCTGGCCAGCTCCAGCGCCTCGCCGCCGAACACCACCACGCGCAGGCGATGCGCGGGCCCCTGCTCGTGCTGCACCGCCGAGAGTTGGCGGAACGCACTGGGCGTCTGGTTCAGCACCGTCACGCCCTCGCGGCACAGCAGGTCGAAGAACGCGCGCGGGTTGCGCGCCACCGCCTGCGGCACCACGACCAGCCGGCCGCCGTGCAGCCAGGCGCCCCAGATCTCCCAGACCGAGAAGTCGAAGGCGACCGAGTGGAACAGCGTCCACACGTCCTGCGGGCCGAGATGGAACCAGGCGTCGGTGGCGGAGAACAGCCGCGTCACGTTGCAGTGCTCCACCATCACGCCCTTGGGCTTTCCGGTGGAGCCGGAGGTGTAGACGATGTAGGCCAGGTGGTGCGGCTTCAGGCCCGTTTCCATGGACGAGAGGTTGCCGGCCGGCAGGCCGGCCCAGCGACTCGCATCGGCCGAGAGGTCCAGGCACGGCACTTCGCCCGCGTCCAGCCCTTCGGCCAGCGGCCCGTCGGTGAGCATCAGCAGCGGAGCGCTGTCTTCCAGCAGGTGGTTCAGCCGCTCGACGGGATAGTCCGGATCCATCGGCACATACGCGCCGCCTGCCTTGAGGATGGCCAGCAGGCCCACCAGCAGCCGCTCGCTGCGCGGCGCGCAAAGCCCCACGCGGGACTCCGGCCCCACGCCCACCGAGGCGAGGTAGCGCGCCAGGCGGTTGGCCTGCGCGTTGAGTTCGCCATAGCTCAGCTGCCGCGATTCGCACACCACCGCCACCGCCTGCGGGTCGCGCGCGACCCGGCGCTCGAACAACTCGTGCAGGCCATGGGGGCCGGCATGGTCGCTCGCCCGGTTCCAGCCGAGCAGCACCTGCTCGCGCAGCGCCGGCGGCAATACCTCGATTTCCGTGGCCGGCCGGGCGCTGGCCTGCTCGTCTTCCAGCGCGGCCACCAGGCCGGCCATCGCATGCAGCACGTAGTCGATCACCAGCCCCGCATCCTGCGACTGCTCGACCTGTGCATCGATCGAGAAGGCATCGCCCAGGTCGTCCACCGACACCGCCAGCGGATAGTTGCTGCGCTCGAGGATGCCGGTCAGCGAGCGGATGCCGAAGGCGGCCAGGTCCGCCTCGTCGATGCGCTCATGGCGTTCGAGATGGCGGTAGTTCAGGATGGTGTTGAACAGCGGCACGCCATGGGCCACGCCGCTGCAATCCTGTGCCAGCGACAGCGGCGCCTGCTCGAAGCGGATCAGTTCGCGCAGCGAGCGCGCGGTGTCCATCACCAGCTCGCGAACGCTGCAGCCTTTCAGCCGGACGCGCACCGGCAGGGTGTTGATGAAGTTGCCCAGCATCCGCTCGATGCCCGGCGTGCCCTGCAGCCGCCCGGACAGCACCGTGCCGAACACCACGTCGTCGCGCTGGCTGCAGGCGGCCGCCACCAGGGCCCATCCTGCATGGAACAGCGCTGCCGGGCTGACCTGCAGGCGGCGAGCCGAAGCACGGATCTGCCGGCCCAGGGCACCGTCCACCTCGCGGCGCAGGTCCAGCACGCGCCGGCCGTCGCCATGCACGTCGTGCAGGTTGAAGGCGATGGTCGGCTCCTCGACGTCGCCCAGCGCTGTGCGGAAGAAGGCACGCGGATCCTCCTGCTGCGACTGCGCGCGCGCAATGAACTCGCGGTACGGCGCGGACGGCGGCAGCCCGCCCTGCCGGCCCGCCAGGTGTGCCACCAGTTCGTGGAACAGCAGGCCCAGCGAGGTCGCGTCGTCGATCAGGTGGTGCATGTTGAAGATGGCGTAGCAGGTGCCGCTGTCGCGGTCCTCGGCCACCTTCAGGCGCATCAGCGGGGCCTGCTCCAGCGGCATCGCCTGCGAGCCCGCCAGCCGCGCCCGTGCCGCGTCCTCGGCACGCTCGCCGGGCGCGACGGCCAAGGCATCGACCTTCAGCCGCGCCTGCCGGCACACCACCTGCACCGGCTGCGCGAGGCCGGCACTGACCACCGCGGTGCGCAGCACCTCGTGCCGGTCGATCACAGACTGCAGCGCCTGGGCAAAGCGCTCCAGGCACGCACGGTCCGCGAAGGAGAACAGTCCGCTGAGCACGTAGGGGTCTCGGCTGTGGTCCTTCAGGTGGTGGAAGAGCATGCCCTCCTGCAAGGCAGCCAGCGGGTAGATGTCCTGCACGTTGGGGGCGCGGCCGGGAATGGCGGCCACGATGCGGTCGATCTCCTCCTGCGACAGCGCCAGCAGCGGCAGCATGGCCGGGGTGATGCGTTCGCAGTCCGCGGGGATCGCGCTCGGCGGCACGGCCTGCGCCTGCTGCGCGCCGCCGCGCTCGATGGCGGCGGCCATGTCGGCCAGCGTCGGGGCGTCGAACAGCGCGCGCAACTCGCAGGCCAGCCCCTGTTGCGCCAGCCGCGCGGCCAGCCGGGGCACGAGCAGGGAGTGCCCTCCCAGCGCGAAGAAGTTGTCGCCGATGCCGATCTGCTGCGCGTCCAGTCCGAGCAGCGCGGCCCAGGCCTGCTGCAGCCGGCGTTCGGTGTCGCTGCGCGGCGCCACGTGCTCGCTGCGCGCGAGCGCCTGCAGGTCCGGCGCGGGCAAGGCCGCGCGGTCGATCTTGCCGTTCGAGGTGAGCGGCAAGGCCGGCAGCACGACGAAGGCGCTGGGCACCATGGTGTCGGGCAGCAGGCCCGAGAGGTGCTGCGCCAGCCGTGCCTGGCAGCCCTGCGGCTGCGCCCCCTCGGCCAGCACCACGTAGGCGGCCAGCTGCTGGCCACCGGCATCGCGGCGCGCCAGCACGACGCAGGCGCGCACGTCGGGGTGCTGGGCCAGCGCGGCCTCGATCTCGCCGAGTTCAACGCGATGGCCGCGGATCTTCACCTGGCCGTCGATGCGGCCGAGGAACTCGAGCTGGCCGTCCGGCAGCCACCTCACCAGGTCGCCGGTGCCGTACATGCGCGACCGTGCACCGCCGAACGGGTTGTCGATGAAATGCAGCGCGCTGAGTTCCGGCCGGTTCAGGTAGCCGCGCGCCAGGCCGTCGCCGGCAATGTAGAGCTGGCCGGCGCATCCGGGCGGCTGCAACTGCCGCTGGTCGTCGAGCACGTAGAGCTGGATGTTCTGGATGGGCTTGCCGATCGGCACCACGCCGCCCGCATGGTCCCGCGGGCAGGGCCAGTGGCTCACGTCGATCGCCGCTTCGGTGGGGCCGTACAGGTTGTACAGCGGTGCCGGGTTCAGCGCGTGGTGCCGCTGCGGCAGCTCCGGCGGCAGCGCCTCGCCACTGCAGAAAATGCGCCGCAGCGTCGTGCAGGCCGACCAGCCGGGCTCGGCGACCGCCAACTCGAGCATCGGCGGCACGAAGTGCAGCGTGGTGACACCCGCCTCGCGGATCAGGGCGAGCAGGCGGCCGGGATCGCGGTGCACGCCCGGCGGCGCCATCACCAGCCGGGCGCCGGCCAGCAGCGGCCAGAAGAACTCCCACACCGAGACGTCGAAGCTGAACGGCGTCTTCTGCAGCACGACGTCGGAGCCGTCCAGGCGGTACTCGTCCTGCATCCACTCGATGCGGTTCACCGCCGCGCGGTGCTCGATCATCACGCCCTTGGGCTGCCCGGTGGAGCCGGAGGTGTAGATCACGTAGGCCAGGTGGCGCGAATCCAGGCCGATGTCGCGCGGCGCGATGTCGGCGTCCGGCTCGGTGGCGAAGAAGTCCGACGCCGGCGCGCCCTGGGCGCCCAGGTCCACGTCCAGCCGCTGCACCGCATCGGCCCAGCGGCCGGCCGCGGCCTTCGGCTGGCACAGCACGAGCCGGGCGCCCGAGTTTTGCAGCATGTAGGCGATGCGCGCCTCCGGATACCCAGGCTCCAGCGGCAGGTAGGCACCCCCGGCCTTCACGATGCCCAGCAAGCCCACCACCATCTCCAGCGAGCGCTCCATGAAGAGACCCACCACGGTGTCCGGCCCCACGCCGTGGCGGCGCAGGCGGTGGGCCAGCTGGTTGGCGCGCTGGTTCAGTTCGGCATAGCTCAGCCGGCCCTCACCGTCGACCAGCGCCGGGCGCTCGCCATGGCGCTGCACCATGCGCTCGAACAGCTGGTGCAGGCAGGCGTGCCCGCTGTAGGCGCGCACCGGGCCGGCAGACAGCGCCAGCAGCTCGCGCCGTTGCGCCTCGGACACCATGGCCTGCGAGCCGACCGGCCTGGCCGGCGCCGCCAGCAGCCCTTCCATCAGCACACGGTAGTGGCCGGCCAGCCGCTCGATGTCGTCCGCGGAGAAGCGCTGCGCGTCGTACTTGAAGCACAGCTGGAAGCGGTCGGGGTGCTCGCAGACCTCGAGCAACAGCTTGAACTCGCCCTCCTGAGACACCTCGTCGATGAACTCCACCGCCTGGCCGAGCGCGGGCCTCGCCTGGCCGTCGGCCGCGAGGTACATCATGTTTTTGTTCTGGAAGGTGTAGGCCACCTGGAACACCGGCGACGCACTGCTGCTGCCTGACGGCAGGTTCAGGTCCTTCACCATGCACGGGAAGGGATAGGCCGCATGGTCCATCGCATCGGCCATCGCGAGCTTCAGCTCGCGCAGGTGGGACGCGAAGTCCTTCTGCCCATCGACGACCTGGCGCACCGGCATCATGTTGACGAAGTAGCCGACGGAGTCGGCCCAGTCGAGGTCCGGCCGGCCCATCGAGGGCACGCCGACGATGATGTCCGACAGGCCCGAGTAGCGTTGCAGCAGCAGTTGATAGACCGCCAGGAAAAACACCGCCGGCTGCACGCCCTGGGCCTGGCAGAACCGGCCGGCCGCGGCCTTCGCGTCGCCGTCGAGCAGGCTGCACCAGGTGGCGCCTTGCGGCCGGGCCCCGGGGGCGGCACGCTCGATGTCCAGCGTGAGCACCGGTAGCGCCTGCGCGCCGCCCAGCACGCGGCGCCAATGCCCGCGGCAGCGCTCGCCTTCCTCGCTCGCGAGGAAATCCGACTCCCAGGCCGGAAAGTCGTTGGCCCTGTCCACCACCGAGGGCAAGGGCCGGCCCTCGGCCAGGGCCTCGTGGCTGGCCATCAGGTCGCGCAGCAGGACCGGCGCGGAAGCGCCATCGAACACCAGGTGGTGGAACACGAGCAGCAGCACGTGCTCGTCGGGCGCGACGGCGAACAGCCGCACCCGGTGCAGCACGGCGCCCAGGTCGAAGGGCCGCCGGGCCTCGGCCTTCAGGAAGGCCGGCAGCTGCCCGGACGGCAGTTCCAGCGGCTGGTGGACGAACTCGGCCTGCCCGCCGCGCTGCACCAGCCAAGGCTCGCCGTCGTGCTCCTGCACCCGGCTCGTGAGCTGCGGGTGCATGGCGAGCACATGCTCGACCGCGCGGCGCAACACGTCGGCCCGCAGCGGGCCTTTCACGCGCAGGCACACCGGTACGTTGTAGATGTCGGACTGCGGGTCCAGCTGGTGCAGCAGCCACAGGCCCTTCTGGCCTTCCGACAGTGGCAGGCGCTGCGGCTCGGCCGCCGCGCGCGTCCGGTAGAACTCCAGCACCTTCTCCGCGCTGTAGCGGCCTTGCTTGAAGCCGGCCAGGATCTCGTTCTCGTTTTTGTTCATGCAACCATTCCTTCGTTCATCAGGTTCTTCACGGCCTCGAGGTCCAGCTGTCCCAGCTTGAACCGCTCCAGGGCCATTCGCTTGAGGGCGTCCATGTCGCCGGGCTGCAGCGTGGCGGCCTCGGGCGCGGGCGGCGGAGGCGGCGATGCGGGCACCTGCGCCCCGGGCGCGTCCGGCTCCGTGACGTGCCGCTGCACCAGCCGTCGCGACAGCGGCGCGATGGCGTTGGCCTCGGTGATGTCCCGCGCACTGAGCCGCATCCCGAAGCGCTTGTGCACCGCACGCTGCAGGCGCGCCCACACGATGGAATCGACGCCCAGGTGTTGCAGGTCGCGGTCCACCGGCACCTGCGGCGCGGGCACGCCCAGGGTGGAGGCGATGAACTCGGCCATGAAGCGCTCGATCTCCGCAGCGGCGGCACCAGGGCCCGCGGCCTGCGAATCGGGCCCATCGGCCGACTGCGATGCAGCGGCTTCACCCGCGGACGTCGCGTCCGCCAAGTCCGCCACGTCGCCGACGGACGGCAGCGACGAATCGAGCCAGCATCGCCGACGTTCGAACGGGTACGTGGGCAGCGCCTGCAGCACGGGCCGGCCCGTGCGCAGCAACTCGTCCCACGGCACTGCGCCGCCCTTGGCCCAGAAGGCGCCCAGGCGCGCGAGGTCCGCGTCGCGGACCAGCGCAGCCACATACTGCGCGGCGTGCGGGCCCGACAACAGCTCGTCGAGCAAAGGCCGGTCTTCCTCGGCGTGGCCTGCATGGAAGGTGCCCGACACGGGCTCGCCCCGACCCTCGCCGGCCGCCAGCCAAGCCTGCAGCCGTTCGCACAACTGCGGCACCGAGGCGGCGACGAAGGCCAGCCTGCAGGCCAGTGCCTCGCGGCCGACCTGCAACGTGCAGGCCACGTCCGCCAGCGCGGGCGCCTCTGCGGCCTGCAGGTGTGCCAGCAGGCGCTGCGCGACCGCCCTCAGCGCCGTCGCTGTTTTGGCGGACAGCACGATGAGCTGCGGCTGCGCGGGCGCGGCGGCCTGCGGCACCGGGGTCGGCAACGCAGGCGGTGCCTCCACCACCAGGCAGACGTGGCTGCCGCCCGCGCCCACCGAGTTGATCAGCGCGCGCTGCGGCACCTCCCGCAGGCCGTGCCCGGTGTCCACCTGGCGCGGGCGCCATTCGGTGAGGCGTTCGCACAGCCGCAGCGGCGTCTGCGCAAGATCCAGGTTCGGGTTGCGAGGCCCGTCGAGCAGCAGCGGCGCGACCTGCCCGTGCTTCAGCTGCAACAGCACCTTGGTGAGCTGGGCGATGCCCGAGGCCGACTCCGGATGGCCGACGTTCGACTTCACCGAGCCCAGCAGGACCGGCTCGGCCGACGCGCCGAACACCTGCGCCATCGCACGCAGCTCGATCGAGTCGCCCAGCGCCGAGCCATTGGCCGCTGCCTCGATGTAGCCGATGGTCTGCGGTGCGGCGCCGGCGCGCTCCAGGCAGCGCTCGATCACCTGCACCTGCGTCTTGAAGCTGGGGTTCATGAAGCGGTTGGCGCGGCCGCCATGCAGCGAGGCGCTGCCCTTGATCACGCCGAGAACCGGATCGCCGTCGCGCAAGGCGGCGGCCAGCGGCTTCAGCAGCACGGCACCCACGCCCTCGGACGGCAGGTAGCCATCGCCGTCGAGGAAGCTGCGCGACTGCCGGCTGCTGCCGAGCAACTGCCCCATGCCGAGCGCCAGGTACTTGTCGGGATGCAGCGTGAGGTTCACGCCGCCGGCCACGGCCAGCAGGCAGTCGCCCCGCGCCAGATCCACACAGGCCTGGTGGATCGCCTGCGTCGACGACGAGCACATGGTGTCGAGCGCGACGCTGGCCCCTTCCAGGCCGAAGAAGTACGACACCCGGTTGGCGATCAGGTTGAACGAGGCCGCCGACGTCAGCGCATGGCGCACGACGTCGCTCTCGCCGGCCCGGTACATCTGGTACATGGCACCGACGTACACGCCGACCCGCCGCGCGTACTGCTTCTCCAGCCGCGCCTGCGTCACGCCGCAGCCTTCGAACAGTTCCCACACGGTCTCGAGGAACAGGCGCTGCTGCGGATCCATGGCCTCGGCCTCGCGCGGCGACACCTGGAAGAACAGCGGATCGAACTGGTCCACACCCTCCAGGAAGCCGCCCCAGCGGCCATAGGTCTTGCCGGGTGCGTCGCGGTCGTCGTCCAGGAACTGGCGATGGTCCCAGCGCTCGGCAGGCACCTCGTCGATGCAGTCCACGCCGTCGCGAAGGTTGTGCCAGAAGCGCTCCAGCGTCGCCGAGTGTGGGTAGCGGCCCGCCACGCCGACGACGGCGATGTCGGCATGCTGCGCGCCGGGCGCGGCGGCGGCCGGCAACTGGGCATTCGGCTGCGGCGAGGCGCGCAGGAGCGAGCGAACAACCGGCTCGGGGGGCACGGCCGCCGGTGCCGCAGCGGCCACCGCAGGCTGGCCCAGCAAGCCCGCCAGCGCCTCGCGATGCGTGCCGAGCAGTTGCTCGGCCAGTGCTCGCAGCGTCTGCACTTCGAAGAACAGCGTCTTCGACATCGGCCCCAAGGTCTTTTCCAGTTCGCCGGTGATGTTCATCGCGATCACCGAGTCCATGCCGTAGCGCTCCAGCGGCGTGTCGGGGTCGATGCGCGCGACGTCGAGCTTCAGCGCCTGCGACAGCGCCTGCCGGAAGAAGCGCACCGCGCGGTCCAGCAGCGCTGCGTCGCCGGTGTCGTTCGACGACTGCGGGGGCATCGGCACTTCCGCCGGCGCCTGCACGGGCACCTTCCGCTGCGACGGGAGGGCGGCCTCGTGCTGCCCCGCCGCCGCCATCCAGGGCGCCAGCAGCTGCGACAGCACGCTGCGCCGGCCGGGCACCACCAGCAGCTGGCCGGCCTCGGGCTGCGTGCTCAAGGCCTGCAACCCGGCTGCCAGCGCACGCAGCCCGTCCTCGCGTTGCAGCGGCACCAGGCCCGTCTCGCGGATGCGCGCCAGCGTCGTCTCGTCGACACGCATGCCGCCCTCGGCCCACAGCGGCCAGTTCACCGACAGACACACACCCTGACGCAGGCCCTGGGCGGCGAGGCGGTTGCGCTGCGCGGCGTACGCGTCCATGAAGGCATTGGCGGCCGAGTAGTCGGCCTGGCCTGCGTTGCCGAACAGGCCCGTCATCGACGAGAAGCACACCAGGAAATCCAGCGGCTGTCCGGCCGTGGCCCGGTCGAGGTGCACCAGGCCCTGCACCTTGGGGGCCAGCACCTGCTGCAACTCGGCGGCGGACTTGCGGATGACGAAGTTGTCCCTCAGCACACCGGCGGCATGGACCACGCCGGCCAGCGCGCCATGGCGCTGCTGCACCTGGTGCACCAGGCCGTGCACCGCCTCGCCGTCGCAGACGTCCAGCGGCAGGAACTCCACCTTGGCGCCGAGCTGGCGCAGCGCGTCGAGTGCGTCACGCCGCGCGTCGTCCGGTGCGGATCGCGCGGTCAGCACCAGCGTGACCCCCGCAGTCGACCGGGCGATGGACTCGGCAACCGCCAGGCCCAGCCCGCCCGTGCCGCCGGTGACGAGGTAGACACCGCCCTCGCGCCACGGCAGGGTGGGCGGAGCCTGGAGGAGATGATCCATCGACGCCAGGCGCCGCACTTCGCGCACGCCGCCGTCGATGCGCAACTCGGCCTCGTCGGCCTGCTGCGCCTCATCGGCCAGGCGCTGCACCAGCGCGCCCGGGTCGGGGGTGTCCATGCACAACAGGCTTTGCACCACCAGCTTGGGGTTCTCCTTCGCGGCGCTGCGCAGCAAGGCCGCGAGGCCGCCGAAGCAGGCGTCCTCCTGCGTCGCCCCGCCCACCACCGCCAGTTGCAGCAGCACCTCCTGCCGCGGCCGGCCTTGCAACAAAACCTTCACGCGCTCGAAGGCGGCGACGGCAGCCTGCTGGTAGGCCTCAGGCAGGTCCAGCGCGCTGGTGTCCACCAGGTCGCAGCCGATGCCGTCGCCCAGGGCGGACCGCCAGCCGGCCTGCCAGGCCTGCGCCAGCCGGCCCACGACCATCACATGGCGGGCGCCGAAACGCGGCGCCCCGCCCGCCGGCGAGGCCGGATCGAGAGGCCGCGCCTCCCACACCGGTCGCATCAGCATCAGGCCTTCGTCGTCGCCGGGCCGGCCGGCCGCGGCCGACTCGCGCACCGGGCGCGACACCAAGCCCTTCACGTCGAGGCAGGCGCGGCCGGCCTCATCACACAGCGTGATGTCGACCTTGCCGCCGGTCCCCTCCACGACCGCATCGGCATCAAGGCGCACCCAGGCCAGGCAGCTGTGGGGCAGCGGCGCATGGATCGCCAGGTGGTCGATCGCGAACGGCAAGGCTGCCGGTTTTCCGGTCGCCTCGCCGAGCACCAACCCGATCGTGGCTTGCAAGGCGCCGTCCAGCAGGCTGGGGTGCAGGCCGAAGCCGTCGTCCGACTTCCAGGTGCTCGGCAATGCCAGCACTGCCAGGGCCTGCGGACGGCCGCGGCCGTCCTTGCCGACTGCCAGTTGCCGGATAGCACGCTGCGCCGGCCCGTAGGCCAGGCCCAGGCCGGCATAGAGCGCGTACACCGCGTCCGCCGGATGCACCGCATCGGCACACTCCGCTCGCACTGCGACCAGGTCCACCCCCGGCGCCGGCTCGTCGGCAGACGCCAGCACGCCTTGGCCCTGGCTGCACAGGGTCTCCACGCCATCGGCGCCGATCGCCAGCACCTGGTAGCTCGCCTGCGAGGCGCTCTGCGCCTGTACCTTCACGCGCAGCGCCAGCGCACCTTGCGTGACGATCGCAGGCCGCAGCCAGGTCACGCCGGACAGCGTCACGCGCGACCGCTCGCCGGCATCCAGGCAGCGCGCCATCGCCTCGCGCCCCATCTCGAGGTGCGCGACGCCGGGCAGCACGCGCTGCCCGTTGACCACGTGATCGCGCAGGAACGGCTCCGAGCCATCGAAGGTGCTGCTGAACCGCAACTCGAAGGCGGTGGAGTCGTTGCGATGCAGCAGCGGGTGCAGCACGGCCGCGGCGGCCGTCGACGGAGCGCCGGCCGTTGCGGCCTCGAACCAGCAACGCTCCTTCGCGAACGGATAGCCGGGCAGGCTCAGCCGCCGCATGCCCGCGTCCGGGCCGTAGAGCTGCAGCCAGTCGACGCGCAGGCCCTGCACCCACAGGTTCAGCAGCTTCTCGTACTTGCCGCGCTGCAGCCACTTGTGCACCGCTTCCTGCAGTTCCTCGTCGCCGGCAAAGGCCGACCACGCCTCGTGGCCGGCCTCGGCCGTGCCGCGCCAGGCGGCGGCGATGCCCTGGATCCGCTGGGGCTCGTCGACGAAGGCCTGCAGGCGGGCGGCGAGTTCCTGCAGCGATCCGACCACGAACGCGAGCCGTTCCTTCATCGCGTCGCGGCCCACCTGCAAGGTGAAGGCCAGGTCGTGCAGCGCGTCCCCGGGCAGATCCGGAAGCCGCGCCAGCAGGCGCCGGGCACGCTCGACCAGGGCCCGCGCGTCCTGTGCCGACAGCACGATGGCCGCCGGCCGGCCCTGCCAGCGCGCACGGCGCCAGGCCTCCGACGGATCCTCCACATGCTCTTCGATGATGACGTGGGCGTTCGAGCCGCCCGCTCCGAAGCTGGACACGCCGGCGATGCGGCGGCACGCCACGGGCTGGCCGTCCTCACCGATGCGCACCGGCGGCTCCCAGGGCTGCAACTGCTGCTGCACGGCGAACGGCGTGCGGTCGAAGTCGATGTGGGGGTTCAGGGTCTGCGAATGCAGGCTGGGCACGAGCTGGCGGTGCTGCATTTGCAGCAGCACCTTCGTCACCCCCGCGACGCCGGCGGCGCTTTCGCAGTGGCCGATGCTGGACTTCACCGAGCCGATGGCGCAGCGTTGCGCCGGCTGGCCGGCGCCCGCGGGCTGGAAAACCTTCATCAGGCCGGCGATCTCGATCGGATCGCCCAGCGAGGTGCCGGTGCCGTGCGCTTCGATGTAGCTCAGTTCCGCAGGCGACACGCCCGCCTCGCGCAGCGCGGCCGCGATCACCTGGCCCTGTGCCACGAGGCTGGGCACGGACACGCCGTTGGTCTTGCCGCCATGGTTGAGCGCGCTGCCGCGGATCACGCCAAGGATGTGGTCGCCGTCGGCCAGTGCACGCTCCCGGGGCTTGAGCAGCAGCGCGCCCACGCCCTCGCCGGGCACGTATCCGTTGCCGCCGGCGCCGAAGCTGCCGCAGCGCCCGAGGCTGGAGGCGAAGCGCCCCTGGCTCAGCATCAGGTACTTGTTGGGATGCACGGTGACGTTCACGCCGCCGGCGATCGCCGCGTCGCACTGGCCGCTGCGGATCGCCATGCAGGCCAGGTGGATGGACGTGAGCGACGACGAGCACATCGTGTCCACCGCCATCGAAGGGCCGTGGAAGTTGAAGAAGTAGGAGATGCGATTCGCGATCGACGAGGGGCTGCCGGCCAGCGCCACCGCCTGGCCGCGCGCCTGGGCCTGTGCGCCGTAGAGCTGGTACTCCTCGTACATCACGCCGACGAACACGCCCACCCGGTGCAGCTGCGACGCGCCGGCCTGCCGGCTCTGGCGTCCGAGCGACTCGCCGGTGTAGCCCGCGTCCTCCAGCGTCTCGTGCACGCATTGCAGGAACAGGCGCTCCTGCGGGTCGAGATACTCGGCCTCGCGCGGGGAGATGTTGAAGAACAAGGGATCGAACTCGTCCACGCCCTCGATGAAGCCGCCCCACTTGCAATAGCTCTTGCCGGCAGCGCCCTTGTCGGGGTCGAAGTACAGGCCGTGGTCCCAGCGCTCGGCCGGCACCTCGGTGATGCAATCGCGTCCCGAGCGCAGGTTCTCCCAGAACTGCTGCAGCGTGGGCGCCTGCGGATAGCGCCCGCCGATGCCGACCACGGCAATGTCGGCATGGCCAGCAGGCGCCGGACTCGTCCATGCGGCCTGCGGCGCCGGCACCGAGGTGTCGGGCCATTCCACAGGCCCAGCGGGCAGCGCCGGCGGCTCCACCGGCACGCCCTCGCCGAGCAGTTGCTGCAGGACTTGCGGATGCTCGGCGACGAAATACTCGGCCAGGGCACGCGGGGTCTGCACCTCGAAGAACAGGGTCTTGGGCAGCGGGCCGAAGCTCTCCTCCAGGTGCCGGGTGAGTTCCATCGCCATGATGGAATCCATGCCGTAGCGCTCCATCGGCGCATCGACGTCGAGTTCGCCGACCGACAGCTTCAGCGCCACCGCCAATTGCTGCCGGAAGTAGTGCAAGGCGCGGTCGCCGACTTGCGCCGGGCGCGGTGCCCCCGAAGCCGTGGCCACTTGCGGCGCAGCGGCCACAGGCACGGCGGCCCGCGACACCGGCGTGGGCCCGGTCGCAGGCTGCTCGCCACGCGCGAGGGCGCGCACGCTGAGGCCGCTCAGTTCGGCGCACAGCCGGCCCTGCTCATCGCACAGGCTGATGTCGAGCTTGTGCACCGCCCCGGAGACACGACCGGCCGTCGAAGGCCGGATCCAGGCGTACACGCGTGACGGCGTCGCACCGAGCACTTGCAGCCCGCCGAGGGCGAAGGGCAGCGCCGGCTGCGATGCCGCCGGCGACTGCGCGGTCCATCCCAGGCACACGGTGGCCTGCAGTGCGCCGTCGACGAGGCTGGGATGAAGGCCGTGGCGATGCCCCTGCACAGTCGCCGGCAGCGCAATCTCCGCCAGCACCTCGGGCTGGCCCTGCGCCCCGCGGCCCTGGAGCAGGCGCACGACGCTGCGGTGCGCCGGGCCGTACGCCATGCCGGCCGCGGCGTACAGCGCATAGAAATCCTCGGCTGGCATCAGCGGCTCGCGGCAGCGCTCGCGCAATGCCTGCAGGTCGACCGGCCGGGGCATCACCCCGGCGTCGAGCCGGACGCGGGCCTGGCACAGCAGCAAGGGCTGCCCCTCCCCGCCCTGGGCCGTGACCTCGAAGCCCAGCAGCCCCTCGGCCTGGGGCGTCAGTGTGGCCGCCAGCTCCAGGCCCGCACGGCAGGTGGCTGGCCGCAGCCAGACCAGGTCCTGCAGCTGCATGCGGGCCACCGCTTCCTCACCGTGAACACGGGCCACCGCCTCGCGCGCCATCTCGAGATAGGCGGCGCCGGGCAGCACCTTCTCGCCCTGCACGCGATGGTGGTCCAGGAAGCTTTCCGTGCCATCGAAGGTTGCGCTGAACCGCGCCTGCGACGCAGTGGATTCGTCGCGGTGCAGCAGCGGATGCAAGGGCAGCCAATGCCGCTCGCGCGAGAACGGATAGCCCGGCAGGCTCAGCAGCCGCTGCCGGCCGTGGGGGAACAGCGCCTCCCAACGCAGGGAAGCGCCGCGCACGTACTGCTGCGCGGCCTCGGACAGCCCCGGCGTCTCGACGGCAGCGCCGCTTTGGCCCGGCTGGGCCTCGCCCTGGCACACGGCCGGGTCGCTGCCCTGGTCCAGCCACGCGCGCAGCGAACGCTGCAGCTGCGCCAGGTCGCCCGCGACGACCGCCAGGCGATGGCGCCAGTGCTTGCGTCCGTGCAACAGGGTGTGGGCCAGGTCGCCGAGGGCGACGTCCGCATGGCGTTCGAGGTGCGCCGACAAGCGCTGCGCCTGCTCCTTCAACTGCGCGGCAGTGCGCGCCGACAACACCACCAGACACTCGCCCTGCGGGGCCTGCATCGGCGGCTGCAGCGGCGCCTCGGCGATCACCAGGTGCGCATTGGTGCCGCTGTAGCCGAAGGAGTTGACCACCCCCATGCGGGGCCGGCCCCGGCCGGCCCAGGGCGCCGGCCCGGCCTGCACCCGGAACGGCGTCGAAGACAGGTCGATGTGCGGGTTCATCCGCTCGAACAGCGCGGTGGGCGGCAGGACCCGGTGCTTCAGCGCGAGGATCACCTTCAGCGCGCTGGCCACGCCGGCGGCGCTGGCGGTGTGCCCGATGTTGCTCTTGACCGAGCCGAGCGCGCAGTCGCCCACCCGCGGCGTGAAACGCCGGAAGCTCGCGGTGAGTGCATCCACCTCCACCGGGTCGCCCAGCGAGGTGCCGGTGCCGTGCGCCTCCACCAGGTCGATGTCCGCGAGGTCGATGCCGAAACGCCGGTACACCCGCTCCTGCAGCGCCGCCTGGGCGTCGCCGTTCGGCGCGGTAATGCCGTTGGACTTGCCGTCCTGGTTGACGCCCCAGCCGGCGATGACTGCATGGATGCGGTCGCCGTCGCGTTGCGCATCGGACAGCCGCTTCAGCATCAGGAAGCCCACACCCTCGGCCGGTACGAAGCCGTTGGCGCGGTCGTCGAAGGCGCGACAGCGACCATCGGGCGACAGTGCGTTGAGCTGGCTCATCGCAACGTGCACGCCCGGTCCGGGGATCACCCACACGCCGCCGGCCAGCGCGACCTCGCTCTCGCCCAGCAAGAGGCTGTCGCAGGCGCTGGCGATGGCCACCAGCGAGGACGAGCACGAGGTGTCGATCGACAGGCAGGGCCCGCGCAGGTTCAGGAAGTAGGCGATGCGGCTGGCCAGGATGGCACTGTTGCTGCCCAGGTTCTGGTGCGCGTTCCAGTCGCGCTCGTCGACCTGCTCACCGTAGCCGTTGGACGAGCAGCCGAGGAAGACGCCGCAGGCGGTGCCGGCCAGGCGATCGGGGTCGCCGCCGGCATCCTCGATGCAATGCCAACTCTGCTGCAGCACCAGGCGCTGCTGCGGGTCCATGAACTGCGCCTCGGCCGGCGAGATGTTGAAGAACAGCGGGTCGAACTCGGCCGCGCGATCGAGCACGCCCATCCACTTGCTGTACGACTTGCCGGGCCGCGGCGCGCCGGACTGGAAATGCCGGTCGATGCGCCAGCGCGATGCCGGCACCTCGCTGACGCAGTCCTTGCGCTGGAGGATGTTCTGCCAGAACGCTTCCAGGTCGTCGGCCATCGGGAACTGGCCTGACATGCCGATCACCGCGATGCCGGCCGGCACGGGCGGCGCCTGCGCGAACAAGGCCGGCCCTGGTGCCGCTTGCAGCGCAGGCGGCCCGGCTTGCGATGCCGGGGATGCGGGTGCAGCCCGCGCGCCTGGTGCGGCGGCAGGCCGCTGCGTCGCCTCCGGCGGGCCGGCACTCACGCCCTGCTGCACGATGAACGCCGCCAGCCCGGCGATGGTCGAATGGCTGTAGACCTTGGCGACCGACAACGCCAGGCCGAAGCGGGTGTTGATCTTGCGCATCCAGGTGACGCCAGTGATCGAGTCCAGACCCAGCTCCAGGAACGGCATGGCATCGTCGATGCCGCGCTCGTCGGCATCCAGCTCCTGCGCCAACAGGCGGCGCAACACGGCAGCCACCGGTGCCACCGCATCGCCCGGCACGGCGTCCCCGGGCTGCGCGGGTGCAGGTGCGGGCGCCGCCTCGGCCTTCCCCGCATGAACCGGCGCCTTGCCATTCGGCTCCTGCCCGGCGACCCCCGGGATGAGCTTCGCGGTCGATACCGCGATGTGGGCAGCCAGCGCCCTCAGCGTCGGGTGGCTGTACACCTTGGCCACCGACAGCGAGAGCTTGAAGTGCGTGTTGAGCTTGCGCGTCCAGGTGACGCCGGTGATCGAATCCAGCCCCAGTTCGAGGAACGGCGTGTCGTCTTCCAGGTCGGCTTCCGGCCGGTCGAGTTCGACGGCGAGGCTGTGCCGCACGCAGGCCAGCACCTCGTCGGCCGCACGCCCTTCCCCCGCCGTCGCTCGCGAGGCCAGCGCCGCGTTGACGCGCTGGCCCACCGCGCGCAAGGTGCCGCATTCGCACACCTCGGCCACGCTGAGCGCCACGCCGTACTGCTGTGCGATCAGGCGGACCCAGGCCGCGCAGGGCACGGAATCGAGCCCCAACTCCACCAGCGGAAGGTCATCTCCGGCGCGCGCGAGGTCGCTGTCGAGCACCTGTGCGAGGGTCTCGCGCAAGTACTTGTGGATCGGTTGGTTGTCGTTGGCAATCAGGCTGGACATAGCATCTCCCCGTTTTTTGATTCGTCTTTCAGGAACGGCCGGATGGCTTTCTCGATGAGGGCATTGAGCGCCTGCGGCGCCTCCAGCATCGGGAAATGGCCCACGCCGTCAAGCAGCTCCACCGTCACGCCGCGCCGGCGGGCAGTGTCCAAACTCGTGGGCATCCAGCCGGACGAGTTGATCAAGGTCAGCGACCCCGGCAGCCGCGGCGGCAGCGCCTGCATGTAGAGGATCATTTCGCGCATCGCCGAATGGATGACCTCGGCGCCTGTGGCGGCGCGCGTGCGCCGTACCCGCTCGACCAGGGCCGGGTCGACGCCCGCGGCAAACATCTCGCGCAGGTCGAGCGGATGCGCGAGGTAGGCCTGGAGCCAGGCGTCCAGCCGCGCCGGGTCCATCGGCCGGGGCTCGAGGTTGTGCAGCGTGTCGACGCCCACCAGGCCACGCACCCGGGCGCCCACCCGCGCCGGCAGCTCCAGCATCACCGGGCCGCCCAGCGAATGGCCGACGACGATCACCTCTTTCAATCCGGCGTGCTCGATCGCCGCGGCGACGTCGTCGGCGAAGGCCTGGACCGTCCAGCGCGCGCGCTCGCGGCCGGAGCCGCCGTGGCCGGCGAGGTCCAGGCACAGCACCGTGTGGCGGCTGGCGAAATGCTGCACCTGCGCGTCCCAGTAGCTGCCGTCGCAGCCGAGGCCGTGGATGAAGACCAGGGCGGTCTCGCCGCTGCCGCGCACCTCCAGGCGCACCGCATTGCCGTCGCGCGACGTGGCGAACCGCGGGCCGGCAGGCGGCTCCCGGCGGCCCGCCGGCTTGACGGCGATCACGCCGGCATGCTCCATGTCGGGCCCGGGCGCCAGGTGGGCCTGGCGATCGACGCCCACCGCGCCGAAGAAGTCGGCACGCTCGACGACGAAGCCGGCCGCTTCGCACTCGCGCGTGAAGACATCCGGGTCGAGGGCGTTGATCTGGTTCGGCCCGCCCATCACGTCGGCGGGCGGGAAATGCGCCTGGACGTCGTCGATGAACCCGGGCCAGGGATCGCCCTGGCGCTTGCGCTGCTCGTACTCCGTCGCCTTGGCCGCCCAGTAGCCGAAGTACGGCGAGTCCGAGCTGAGGAAGATGCGCCCGCCCGGCTTGAGCCAGCTGAACATCTTGCGCAGCGTCAGCTGCACATCCTGCGGGCGCAGGAAGTGCAGGACGCGGCTGGCGTGGATCGCCGCGAAGCGCCCCGGCTCGAAGTCGATGTCGGGCAGCACGCCCTGCATCAGCGACAGGCGACACCGCGCCTCGTCGCTGACGCGCTGCGCCAGGATGTCGAGGTGGGCCTGCGCCATGTCCACCGCCATCACCCGGGCGCCGCACTCCAGCGCCGCGATGGTCGCGACGCCGTAGGCGCATCCGAGGTCCAGCACCTCGGCGTCGCCGTGCCCGGCGTAGTCGGCGAAGTCCGACGAATACGGGATGAGGCACTCCACCATCACGCCGGTGCGGTTGAGCGTGGCGACCATGCCGCCGAAGCCGATGTCGGCCGCCGACTTCAGGTCCTCCAGCACATCGTGCGGGCGCAGCGCACCGCCCGTGAGGGTTGGCGCCTCGGGCAGCGGTGAAAGGCCGATGCCTGTGGGCTTGGCCCCCGGCGCAGCCGCGCCCGAGGGCGCAGGCCAGTCGCTGGTCGCAGGGTCGGCAAGGGTCAACGGCTGGCGCGCGGGCTTGCCGGCCTGCGGCATGGGCGCCGATTCATCTGCGTGCGGCGTGGGCCGCCGCTGCAACGGCTGCTTCGACGCGACCCGGCTGTCGGCCTGCACGGCAGCGGGCTGGCTGTGGCCGAGCGCCGCATCGGCAGCGGTGGCCGGGGCTGCTGCGTCCCGGGTCGCCTGCAAGCGGTCGTCGACCCAGTGCCGGTCCGCCGCGAACGGATACGCCGGCAGGCGCAAGCGCAGCGGACGGCCAGGATGGAGCCGCGCCGCATCGATGGGATGGCCTTGCACGTACCAGCGCGCCAGCTCCGCCAGGGCCGCCTCGTGGGCGGGCCGCGGCAGGGAACCGGCGCCGGCCTGCGCCAGCAGGGCATCGACGGCTTCGTGCGACGCCGCGCTCGGCTTGAAGGACCGGTCCACCGAGGCCCGGAAGCACCCGGCATCGTCCTGGCCCGCGCGCAGGTCCGACCAGCGCTGCAGCGCTTGCGGCACGCTGGAGGCGATGATCGCGCTGCGATGGCGGAAGTGATGGCGCCCATGCCACAAGGTATGGCTCAAACGCGCCAGGTCCTCGTCGCGCAGCGCCGTCTCCTGCAGCCAGCCGGCCAGCCGTGCCAGCGCGCGTTCGAGGGCGGCCTCGGTCTTGGCCGACACCGGCAGCAGGTACGCCGGCAACGCTGCCGCAGCGGCCAGGGCCGCAGGTGCCGGCGCTTCGGCCAGCACCACGTGCGCGTTGGTGCCGCTCATGCCGAAGGCGCTGACACCGCCCATGCGGCGCCGGCCCGCAGCCGTCGGCCAGGGGCCGGCCTTCTTGTTCACGTAGAACGGACTGTCGCGCCACTCGATGTAGTCGCTCTCCTCCTCGCAATGCAGGCTGGCGGGCAACACGCCGTGCGCAAGCGCCTGCGACAGCGCGGCCAGGCTCACCAGCCCGGAGGCGGCGAAGGTGTGGCCGACGTGCGTCTTGGTCGATGCCAGCGCGCAGCGGGCGCCGGGCGGCATGCGCGGACCGAACACCGCGTTCAGCGCCTGCACCTCCACCGGGTCGCCCAGCCGGGTGCCGGTGCCGTGGGCCACCACGAGGCCGATACCGGCAGGGTCCACGCCCTGCCGCACGTAGATGTCCTCCAGCAGCGCTTGCTGCGCCGGGCCGGCGGGCGCGGTGATGCCGTTGGTGCGGCCGTCGCAGTTGATGGCGCTGGCGACGACCACGCTGTGCACCGGGTCGCCTTCGGCCTGGGCCCGGGCCAGCGGCTCGAGCACCAGCGCCACCACGGCCTCCCCGGGCACCATGCCGTCGGCGTGGCGGTCGAAGGTGCGGCAGCGGCCGCTGGGTGACAGCATGCCGGCCCGATCCATGGCCACGAAGGCGCCGGGCGTGCACAGCAGGTTGGCTGCGGCGACGACGGCGATGTCGCACTCGCCCTGGCGCAGGCTCATGCACGCCTGGTGCAAGGCCACCAGGCCCGAGGAGCACGCGGTGTTGAGGGCCATCACCGGCCCCTTGAAGTCGAGGAAGTAAGACAGCCGGGCCGCCAGCACCCCGTCATGGTTGGAGGTGACGTTGCCGCCGTCCTGCACCAGGTACTGGTAGTCGCCCTGCTCCACGCCGACGAAGACGCCGACGCGCCGCTCGCCGAGCAGCTGCGGCCCGAGGGCCGCATCGTCCAGCGCCTTCCAGGCCTCCTGCAGCAGCAGGCGCTGGCGCGGGTCCATGACGCGGGCCTCCTTCGGCGCGATCTCGAAGAACTGCGCGTCGAAGGCGTCGACCGCATCGAGGCAGCCCATCCACCGGCACCGCAGCTCCGACGTGCTGTCGGCCGCATGCCAGCCCCAGCGGGCCGCGGGCACCGGCCCCACCGCGTGCTGCTGCCCGGCAACCATCTGCCAGAACGCCGGCACCGAATCCGCCTGCGGGAACAGGCCGCTCATGCCGATGATGGCGATCGGCTCATGCAGGGCCGTCGCGTGCTCCTTGGAAGGCGATGAGGCCGGCGCGGGCGGCGCCGTGCCGTCCTGCCCCGCCCCGGCGGGCGCCGAAGCCGGCTCCTGCGGCGCGCGCAATGCCGCCGCCGGCCACCGGGCGGCCAGCGCCTCGGCGTGGACCGCGGCCACGTGGCCAGCGATCTGGCCGATGGTGGGGTGGTCGTAGAACAGCGCCGGCAGCAGCTTCACGCCCAGGCGTTCGGACATCCGGGTGGCCAGCTGCATCAGGCGGATCGAATCGAAGCCCAGGTCGACGAACGGACGGTCTTCGTCCAGCGCCTGTTCCGGCTGCTTCAGCAGCTGCTGCGCGAGCGAATGCAGTTCGGCCGCGAGGGCTTGCTGCAGGGGATCGCCGACGGGCGCCGCCACGGCTGGTCCGGCCACGGCAGGTGCCATCCCGCCAGTGGATTTCAGCAGCGCGCCGGCACGCACCGGGTCGGCGTTGATCACCAGCGGCTGCACATGGCCCTCGCCCAGCAGGCGCTCCAGCAGCGCGAGCGCGGTGCGGGTCGGCAAGGGGGCCTGGCCGCTCGCGGCCAGGTAGGCCTGCAGCGCCTGTGGCTGCAGGCGCTGGCGCGTGGCCGCGCCCATGCCGCCCTCCTCCCACAGCGGCCAGCCGATGGCCACCATGCGGCTGCCCTCTCCCTGCCATTCGCGCAGGGCCCTGGCATAGGCCCACTGGAAGCGGTTGGCGACGGCGTAGTCGCAGCCGCCGAAGTCGCCCTGCACGGCAGCCGACGACGAGAAGGCGCACATGAGGGCCTGCCCTTGCGCGCCGAACACGCGCTCGAGGGCCAGCGTGCCCGGCACCTTGGGGCGCAGCACGCGCTCGAACGCCGCGGCATCCTGCTCCAGCAGTGAGGCCGGCTGGTCCACGCCGGCGACGTGGAGCACTCCGTCGACCTGTCGCCAGGCCGGCGGCAGCGCGGCATGCACCGCCTGCAAGGCCTGCAGGTCCGCCACGTCCACCGAGGCGTGCTGCACCTCGCAGCCCGCGTCGGCCAACCCGGCGATCCAGGCGAGCTCTTTCTCGCCCGGCACCGACCGGCCCAGCAGAACCAGCTTTGCCTGGTAGCGGCGCGCCAGGTGCTCGGCCACCCGGCGGCCGAGGCCGCGGAAGGCGCCGGTGACCACGTAGGTGCCGCCCCGCTTGAACGCGAAGCCGGTGCCCGGCGCGGCGCCGTCCATCGGCCTCACCCGGCAGGCCAGGCGGCGCCCGTCACGCACCATCACGCTGGCGTGCCCTCCATGGTGTAGCTCGCGGTGCAGGAGATGAACCCATTGCTCGGGCGTGGCTGTGCCGGCGTGCATGAGCACCCGCACGACACTCCCGGGCCACGCCCGGGCGACGGAGCGCTCATAGCCGACCAGCGCATCCAGCAGCGCCTGCTCGACCGCATCGGTGAAGCTGCCGGCCAGCAGCACCTGGCCGGCCGAGAGCCCGGCGCGCTGCAATGCGCGCAACAGCACGCCCGGGAACGCCAGGTCGTGCAGGCAGCCGGCATCCTGGACGGGACCCAGCCAATAGACGGCATCGACCTGCGCACCGTCGCGGGCGACGGTCTGCAGCGCCGTGTCCAGCCCGTGCTCGCCGCCTTCGACGGCGAGGCATCCCGCCTCGGCGCCCGCTGACGGATCCTGCGCGAGGAAGAGCAGTTCGGCCTGCGGATTCAAGGCCTGCAACGCCTGGCGCAGGTGCTGCCGCCCGGTCGCGTCGTCGAACAGGCAGACGATGCGCTCGCGGCGGCCCTGTGCGGCGGCCACCTGCACGCCCTCGGGCAAGGGTGCCTCCACCCAGCGCTCCTCGAACAGGGTTGCCTCCGAGGGCTTCACCATGGTGTCCTGGGCGGCCGACACAGGCTGCACCTCGCGGGCGATCCAGTGGGCGTCCTCGCTGAAGGCGTAGGCCGGCAGGTTCACACGGCGCGGGCGATCATGCGGCCCATGGAGGCGGGCCCAGTGCACGGTGCCGCCGGCTTGCCAGAAGCGCGCCAGCTTGTCGAGCCGGCCTGCGGATATCCAGCGCTGAACCAGTTGCTGCCGGTCCTCGTCGTCGAGCAGGCCGGCCTCGGCCAGCGACTGCGGCGGCGCCATGGCGTCATGCCCGCCGGCCAGTCCACGCAGCGCCGCGACCAGCTCGGGCAGCTCGTGCACCACGAAGGCCGCACGCACCGGCTGTGCGAGGCGGCCCACCTGCAAGGTGAAGGCCACGTCCGCCAAACGAGGCGCCGTGCCGCTGTCCATGCCACGCTGCAGCTCATCGGCCAGCTCGCGGGCCATGCACCGCAGGTTGGCCGGCTTGCGGGCCGACAGCGGCACCAGCCGGGCACCGCCAGCCTGCGCGCCGCCGCCCACAGCGGGGGCAGCCTCCAGCACGGCATGCACGTTGGTGCCGCCGATGCCGAAGGAACTCACCGCGGCCCGCGCCGGGCCGCCATCGCTGCGCAGAGGCGTCACCCGGTCCAGCACCTGGAACGGCGTGGCCTCGAAGCGCGCCTGCGGGTTGGGCGTGCGGAAATGGATCGACGGCGGGACCTGCCCTTCGCGCAAGGCCAAGGCGCACTTGACCAGGCCGGCCAGGCCGGCCGCCGCGTCCAGGTGGCCGAGGTTGCTCTTGACCGAACCCAGCCCCACGGCCCGCGCATCGCGATAGGCCTCGGCCAGCGCACTGACCTCGATGGGGTCGCCCAGCCGCGTGCCGGTGCCATGGGCCTCGACATACTGCACGGTGGACGCGTCCACGCCGGCGCGGGCCAGCGCCGAGCGGATCACCGCCGTCTGGCCGGCCACGCTGGGGGCATAGAACCCTGCCTTGTCACCGCCATCGTTGTTGATCGCGGCGCCGCGGACGATGGCGTAGATGGCGTCGCCGTCGGCCAGCGCCGCGGCGGCGTCCTTCAGCAGCACGACGGCCACGCCCTCGCCCCCCACCATGCCGCTGGCCTGCGCGTCGAATGCACGGCAGTGGCCGTCGGCCGAAAGGTTCATGCCCTCCTCGTGCAGGTAGCCGATGCTGTCGTGGGCGTAGATGCTGGCCCCGCCGACCAGCGCATGCCGCACCTGGCCCGACGCGATGGCCTGGCAGCCCAGCGCCAGCGCGGCCAGCGAGGACGAGCAGTTGCTGTGCACGAAGAGGCTCGGGCCCTTGAGGCGCAAATGGTGCGAGACCATGGCCGCAAAGGTGCCCGGCTGCGACAGCATGAAGCGCACCAGCGTCTCGGAATCCTTGTGCTGCAGGTCGTGGACCAGCGGCGCGAGGTAGTGCGAGTTGGACGCCGACAGGTACACCGCCGCGTCGGCGATGTCCTCGGCCAGGTAGCCCGCGTCTTCCACGGCCTTCCACGCGTTCTGCAGCAGCAGCCGGGCCTGCGGGTCCATGAGCTCGGCATCGCGCGCCGAGATGCCGAAGAACTCGGCATCGAAGAAGGCCTTGCCGGCCATCGTCGATTGCACCGGCACGAAGCGCGGATGCGCCGCCAGCCAGGGCGCGACCCCGCGTTCGTGCAATTCGTCCGCGGTGTAGAGCGTCACGCTCTCGTGGCCGGCGAGCAGGTTGCGCCAGAACGCCCGATGGTTGCGCGCCCCCGGCACCTCGCACGACAGGCCGACGATCGCGACGGCCCCTTGCAGGCCGGTCGCGGATGCATCGGCTGCGGCGCCCGAGGCGTGCGCCGGGGCCCGCGCACCCTGCGCGTCTTGCATCCCCGGTGCGCCCTGCGTGCTTTGCAGCTCCTGCGCAAAGGGCACGCTGGCCCGCGCGGCCGGCGCCGTCCGGCAGGCCGCTGCCGGCACGGCGCGCAAGGCGTTCAGCCGCGCGTGCACCTGGGCCGCGGTGGGATGGCGAAAAACGTCGGTCGCGGTGAAGACCACGCCGAAGCGCTGCGCGATCCGCTCCGCCAGCACGGCGGCGAGCACCGAACTGCCGCCGGCATCGAAGAAGCCGTCGGACGCACGGATGTCCTCCACCATCAGCACCTCGCGCCAGAGCCCAAGCACCTCGTCGAGGGCCACCGCTGCGGCCGGCGCCATCGGTGCCGGCGTGGAAGCCGGCGCGTCGGCGTCGCCGTGCAGGCGCAGCGGCCGCTCCGACAAGGACTTGCGGTCGACCTTTCCGTTGGGCGTGCACGGCAGCGCCTCCAACTGGATGAAGAAGGCAGGCACCATGTAGTCGGGCAGCCGGCCCGCCAGGTGCTGCTGCAGGGCCTGCGCGCCGTCCGCGCCATCGCCCTCGGGGGTGTAGTAAGCCACCAGCAGCTTGTTCTCTCCCTGTGCCCTGGCCACCACCGCGCCGTCGCGCACGGCAGGGTGGGCCAGCAGCAGCGTCTCGATCTCGGCCAGCTCGATGCGGAAGCCCCGCACCTTCACCTGGCTGTCCATGCGCCCCAGGTATTGCAGCGAACCGTCGGGCGCCCAGCGCACGAGGTCGCCGGTGCGGTACATCGACGCACCGGGCACGAAAGGATCCGCGCAGAACTTCTCGGCGCTCAGTTCCGGCCGATTCAGGTAGCCGCGCGCCAGGCCGTCGCCAGCGATGCACAGTTCGCCCGGCACGCCGCTGGGGCTGAGGCGGCCCTGCGGGTCGACGACGTAGACGCGGGTGTTCGCGATCGGCGTGCCGATGCTCACCGGCTTGCCGGGTTGCACGCGCTCCACCAGCGACCACACCGTGGTCTCGGTGGGCCCGAACATGTTCCACACCTCGGCCCCGGTGGCGAGCAGCCGGTCCTTCAGCGGCTCGCTCATGGCCTCGCCGCCGCAGAGGATGCGCAGGCCCTGCCCATCGCGCCAGCCGGCATGCAACAGCATGCTCCAGGCCGACGGCGTGGCCTGCATGACGGTCGGCCGCACCGCCTCCACCAGCGACTTCAGACGCTGTGCGTCCTTCACCGTCGCGGCGTCGGCGATGTGGCACACCGCGCCGGCGACCAGCGGCAGGAACAGCTCCAGCGCCGCGATGTCGAAGCTGTGGGTTGTCACCGCCAGCAAGCGGTCCGTGGCCGCCAGGCCCGGCTCGCGGGCCATCGAGCAGAGGAAGTTGGTCAGCGCCCGGTGCGACACCATCACGCCCTTGGGGCGCCCGGTGCTGCCGGAGGTGTAGATCACATAGGCCAGATCGTCGGGCGTGGCCGCCAGTCGGGCGTCCGTGCCTGCCTGCGACGCAGGCTCGATCCACTCGCCATCCATCGCCACGACCACGTCGTCACGGCCGTCCATCGCGTCCCGGCACATGCCGCGCACCGACGCCTGCAGCGCCTGCTGCGTCAGCACCACCTGCGGTCGCGCGTCGCCGAGGATGTCGACCAGCCGCTCGCGCGGGTAGCCCGGGTCCAGCGGAATGTAGGCGCCGCCGGCTTGGAGCACGCCGAGCAGGGCTGCCACGAGGTCGGTGCAGCGCTCCATGCACACGGCCACCAGGCGACCAGGCCCGACGCCGCGCCGGCGCAGCCCCGCCGCCAGCCGCTCGACTCGTGCGTGCAGCTCGCCGTAGCGCAGCGCCTGTTCCCCGAAGACGATCGCCGGCGCCTGCGGCGTGCGCTGCGCCTGGGCCGCGAACAGGGAAGCCGTCGTCATGTGGGCGGGGTAGGCGACCTCGGTGCGATTCCGGTCGCGGACCAGTCCCAGGCGTTCCTCGGCGCACACCAGTTCGCAAGCGGCGACCGGCGTGTCCGGCCGCTGCATGACCATCTCCAGCAGCACGGCGAAATGCCGGTGCAGGCGCGCGAGCGTCTCGTCCTCGAACAGTCCAGGGTCGTACTTCCAGTTCAGCACGATGGGCTGCGAGGCCTGGGCCGGCAGCACCACCTCCAGCACCAGGTCGTATTCGCCCTGCTGCTGCACGCCCGGCAGGTGCTCGAATCGAGCGGCCGCCGAGGAGCGGTCCTCGTGCCAGTCCTGCACCATGAAGGCCACGTTGAACAGCGGGGCGCTGCCGTCGGCCTGTGCCAGGCCGAGCTCGCGCACCAGCGCCGGCAGCGGATAGGCGCAGGCCAGGTCCTGCGCCAGCTGGCGCTGCAACGCGCGGCAGAAGTCCTGCACGCCAAGCTCCGCGGCCACCTGGCTGCGCACCGGCACCATGTTCACGAAGTAGCCCACGGTGCGTTCGAAGCGCGGGCCGGGCCGGCCGCTGGCCGGCATGCCGACCACCACGTCCTCCTGCTGCGTGTAGTGGCGAAGCAGCACCTGGAACAGCGCCAGGAACACCGTCGACGGATAGAGCGCCTGCGCCTCGCAGAAGCGCCGCAGCGCCTCGCCCAGCGCCACCGGCAGCGCGGTGGCACGGCTGCGGCCATGCACCGCGTGCGCGGCGCGCCGCGGGTGATCGGTGTGCAGCGCCAGCGGCATGGCCCCTTCGAGGCGGCGGCGCCAGTGCGCGAGCCGGCGCTGCCCTTCCCCGGACGCCAACAGCCGCGCCTCCTCGGCGACGAAGTCCGCGTGGCTCGCGGCTTCCGGCCGCGCCTGCGGCTGCCGTCTGGCGGCCAGGGCGTCATACGCCTGCTCCAGGGTGCCAACCAGCACCGCGAGCGACGCGCCGTCGATGACGACGTGGTGGGCCTCGATCAGCACCAGCGCGCTGCCGTCACCCAGGCGATAGACCGCGGCGCGGCACAGGGGGCCGCGCTCCAGGTCGAACGGACGAAGCACGTCCCGCCGGATACGTTCCAGCACCTGCGGCTCGTCCAGCGCACGGGCATCGTGCTCCGGCACTCCCGCGGCCTGCCCGCAGGCCTGCTGCACCAACCGGCCTTCCGCGATGGCGACCACCACGTCGAGCGCCGGATGCTGGCGCAGCGCGAACGCGAAGGCCTCGGCGAACAGGCCGGTGTCCAGATCCCGAGCCCTCAGGCACAAGGGCACGTGGTAGGCGGTGGTGGCCGGATGTGTTTTCTGCAGCATCCACAAGCCCTGCTGCCCTTGCGACAGCGGATGGCGACCCGCAACCTCCGGGGCGACGCCTGCCTCCGGCGAGGTGTCGTCCACGTCGAGGGAGGCGGCGTCCACGCCGCGCTCGTTCACCAGATGCGAGGCCAGGCGGTCCAGCGTGGCGTGCTCGAACAGCGTTGCCGCATCGAAGTCCGGCTCCAGCTTCCGGCGAATCTCTCGGGCCAGCTGCACGAGCGCCTGCGACGACAGGCCCGACTGCACGAAGTCGCGCCCGGCATCGATCTCCCCGGCCTCGATGCCCAGGCCGCGGCCGAGTTCACCCGCCAGCCAGGCGCGCACGCGCTCCAGCGGAGCCGCCGGCGCCGAGCTGCGGGACGGCTGCCGGCCCTCGGCTGCTGCGCGCGAACCGGCGCCTGTCCGGGCGGGGCCGCCTTGCGGCGGCTGGTGCCAATGCACCGTCTTCTCGAACGGATAGCCCGGCAGGCTGACGCGGCGCGGCCGAGGGCCCAGCACCATGGCCTGCCAGGACGCCTCGGCGCCCTGGAGCCACAGCGCGAGCAGGCCCGGCATGTCGTGCCGCTCGATGCAGGCGGCCTGCTCGGCATGCCAGCGGCGCTCCGTCTCGCTGGAGCGCGACAGCTGCCGCAGGTCGCTGGCCGGCGCCGATGCGTCGCCGTCGATGAAGGCCGCGAGCTTGACGCACAGATCGTCGATGGAGCGCACCAGCCAGCCGGCACGCACCGGCAGGGCTTCGCGGCCCACTTGCAAGGTGTACGCCACGTCGCGCAGCGCGGGCACCGGGCCGCCTTGGCGCAGCAAGGCGAGCAGGCGCCGCGCGAGTTCGCGCAGCCGCTCGGGATGACGAGCCGACAGCGGCACCGCATGCCACGCGCCATCGGCCGGGTCCTCGGCATGGCCGGTGGCGGGTGCGACGTGCTGCTCGACGAGCAGGTGGGCGTTGGCACCGCCGGCGCCGAAGCAGGAGACCGCCGCGCGCCGCGGCACCGCGCGGCCTTGCGCGTCCTGCGCCGGCCATGGCGCGAGCGAGCGGTTCACGAAGAACGGCGTCTGCCCGAAGACGATGCCGCTGTTCAGTTCCTCGGCATGCAGCGAGGGGGCGATCTGCCCGTGCTTCATCTGCATGAGCACCTTGATGAGGCCCGCCATCCCGGAGGCGCTCTCGCAGTGCCCGATGTTGGACTTCACCGACCCGATTGGGCAGGACCCGCGGGGCCGCCGGCCGGCGCGGTCGTAGGCCCGGCCGAGCGCCGACACCTCGATCGAGTCGCCGAGCAGCGTGGCCGTGCCATGCGCCTCGACGTAGCCGATGGTGGCCGGGTCGATGCCGGCCTTGTCCAGCGCCCGCTCCACCAGCGCGCGCTGCGCATGCAGGTTCGGCACGCCATAGCGGTTGCTGCGTCCGCCGGCGTTGACGGCGCTGGCCTTGATGACGCCATGGATCTGGTCGCCGCGGGCCAGTGCGTCGTCCAGCGGCCGCAGCACGACCGAGCCGACCCCTTCGGCGGCGACGAAGCCGTCGGCCCGCTCGCCGAAGGCGCGGCACTCGCGGCCGGCTGACAGCAGCTTCATCTCCGACAGCAGGTCGAAGTGGTCGAGGTCCAGGATCAGGTTCACACCTCCGGCAATCGCGCAGTCGTTGTCGCCGCTGTAAAGGCTCTCGAGCGCCAGGTGGATGGCCGTCAGCGACGAGGAGCAGGCGCTGTCGACCGCCAGGCTCGTCCCCTGGAAATCGAACAGGTAGGAGGTGCGGTTGGCGATGGAGGAATAGGCAACGCGCTGGCTGTAGGTGGCGTTCATCACGCCGACGAACACGCCCACGCGCCGGCTGTCGGCCAGCGTGGCGGGCGTGTAGCCGGCGTCCTCGATCGCGTGGTAGGTGGTCTCGATGAACAGCCGCTCCTGCGGGTCCAGCAAGGCGGCCAGCGTGTCGTCGATGCCGAAGAAGGCGGCATCGAAGCACGCCACGTCCCGCAGGAAACCGCCCCAGCGCTGCTCGCCGGCGCGCGGCGGGCACCACCAGCGATCAGCGGGATAGGCGCTGACGCAGTCCACGCCATCGCGCACCTGCGACCAGAACTGCTGCACGTCCTGCGCACCGGGGAAGTGCCCGGCCAGGCCGACGATCGCGACGTCGCGCGAGCGCACCGATGCGGCAGGCCTCGCCGGCTGCGCTGCCGCGCAGACGCCGGCGGCCGCCGCGGCGGCCCGTTGCAGGGTCGCGGGGGACGCAGCCGCCGTTGCGGGCACCGTGGCGCCCACCCAGGCCACCACCTCGGCCGCACGGTGCTGCAGCAGGTGCTCGGTGGCGGCCGCGATCGTCGGGCAGTCGAAGAACAAGGTGCTGCCCAGCCCTTCGAAGGGTCCCGCGAGGCGGTTGTTGAGTTGCGTGACCAGGATGGAGTCCAGACCGCAGTCGAACAGGTTGCGCTCCGGCGCTAGCTCGGCCTCGGACATCTTCAGCACCTCGCAGACCACGCGCCTCAGGCGCGCATGGAGGGCGTCCTGCAGCGGGGCCCCGGCGACCTGCCCGGCAGCGGCTTCGCCACGCTCGTGCAGGCCGAACCGTTCCATCAGCGCCGGCCGCTTGCAGACGACGAAGTAGTCCACCAGGGCATCGATCGTTTTCATCTCGAAGAACAGCGTGCTCGGCAGATCGTCGAAGTCCTGCGCCAGGGCGTTGTTCAGGTTCGCGACCAGGATGGAGTCGAGCCCGTACTCGGCCAGGTCGCGCTGCGGGTCGACCTGCTCGAGCTTGAGGGCGCGCGCCACGATGTCGCCCAGGTGGGCCTGGGTGCGGGTGCGCAACAGCGCGGCATCGTCGGTGCCGGCCTCAGCGGCCGGCGCCATCGCGGCGGGCGCCATTGCGGCCGGCATGCCCTCGTGCGGCAGGCGGACGATGCCATCGCTTTCCGCGACGATGACCTGCTGGCCCAGGGCATGGGCTTCCGGATGGGGCAGCCAGCCTGGCGCGAGGCCCGCGTCGGCCAGCAGGTCGATCCAGCGCGCGGGTGCCAGCAGCGGACCTCCGGGCAACCGCAGCGCGGTGTCGTCGCAGGCCCACCAGCCGTCGAGCAGCCCGAAGGTCAGGTGAGACAACAGCGCATTGCTGCTCATCTCGTTGAGCAGCAGCAGGCCTTGTCGCCGCATCGTCGCCTTCACGTGGCGCAGCGTGCGCGCGACGTCCGGCGTGGCGTGCAGCACGTTGGTCGCGATCACGATGTCGTAGCTGCAAGGCGCCACGCCCTGCGGCTGCCCCGGCCGCGACACGTCGAACAGCCGGGTGCGCAGGAAGGGATGCTCCGCGGCCAGCCGCTCCTGCGCGGCGAAGAGGAAGGCCTTGGAGACATCGGTGAAGCAGTACTCCTCGATGGCGCCGGCCAGCGGCCTCAGCGCCTGCAGCACGCGCCGCGTGGAGGCGCCGGTGCCCGCACCCACCTCCAGGATGCGCACGCGGCGCGCCGGATCGTGCTGCCGCCAGGCAGCGACGGCCTGCGCCGCCAGGTCGCCGAGTTGCAGGTTGAAGTGGTCCACCACCGGGTGGTGGCGGTACATTGCTTCCACCGCGGACGTCGAACCGCCGGGGAACAGCACGTCGGTGGCCGGGCGCCGACCTGCCAGCACCTCGGGCATCGCTGCGAGGCAGCGCTCCAGCAAGTCGACCTGGCCGCGCTGGAATTCCTGTTGCACCCACTGCGGCCGCGCCGCGTGCCATTGCGTCCAGAGGTCGTCCGTCCGCAGCGCGAACGCCTCGGGCGACCCAGTGCCGTCGCCGAGCATGAGGCCGCTGCGCTGCAACTCGGCACGGCTTTCGTCGAACCACCGCTGGTACTTCGGCAGGAGGCCGCCCTGCACGCGCAGCGAGCGTCCGTCGCCCGCGATGTCCCGCAGGGTCGCCGCCAGGAGTCGGCGCGACAGATCCAGCATCCGCGGCTGGGGCAGCGCGGGCAGCAGTTGCGCCACCGCCTCGTGGCGGGGCGGGGTCGCCGCCCGGCATGCCTGCAGCACGGACGGCCCCGCGGCCGGTGCGACGAGAACCTGCTCGTCGCCGCACCAGGCCTGCAGCGGCTCATGGCCGAAGGTCTGCACGAATGCCAGCTGGCCGAAGCCGCTGGCGACGAAGCGCTCGAGCTGCTCCATCGCCTGCCGTGGATCGAGCGAATCGATGCCGGCCGACGCCATGCGCTGCCGGTAGGCGGCATCGCTGACCACGCCGGCGGTGCCCCAGTAGCCCCAGTGGACCGTCTTGACGGCCGGCGCCGGCAACCCGGCGGCGGCGGCCCGGGCGCCGCGCACCCGCGCCAGCGCCTGGGCGAACGCATCCTTGAAGGTGCAGCCGGCGGCGTAGTTGGCCTGGCCCGGCGAGCGCGCAAAGCCTTCGAGCGAGGAGAAGAACAGCACCTGCTGCAACGGCTCCTCCGCGAACACTTCGGCGAGGTGGATGCTGGCATCGACCTTCGGGGCCAGGGCGAGTTGCAGGCGCTGCTCGTCCATGTGGGCCACGCTGCGGTCGGCCAGCACGATGGCCGAATGCACCACGCCGTCGACCCGCGCATGGCGCTGCCGAATCGTGCGATGTGCTTCGCGCAGCGAGGCCAGGTCCGCCGCATCGGCCGGCACGTACATCGGCTCGGGCGCACCGTGCCGGCGTGCCAACTCGGCCAGCGACTGCAGCTTCGCAACGATCGCCTCGTCCGCAGCACGCCGGCCGATCCACACGATGCCTGCCTGGTGGCGTTCCACCATGAACCGGCTCCACACCTCGCCGATGCCTCCGGCTCCGCCGACCACCACCTGGACGCTGCCGCACTGCGGCAGCGCCGCGGCCTCTGGCAGCGCCTGCACGGGCAGCAGGCGCTGCCGGTGCCAGCGGCCATCGCGCAATGCCAGCGTCTCGCCGGACGCCACCGGGGACTGCCGATCCGGCAGGGCCGGCAGAGCGAGCGACGGCGATGCGTCCGCCGGCAGGTCCAGCAGCCGGATGCGCCACTGGCCGTACTCCTTGGCCAGGCTGCCCATGAGGCCGTGCACGCCGGCATGGGTGGGATCCACCGCGTCGCGCTGGTTCACCGCCTGGGTGCCGAAGGTGATGACCGTCCACGTGAGCCCACGCTTGCCATGGCCCAGGGCCAGCACCGCCTTGACGATGCGGAAAAGCCGGCGCAGGCCATGCGCCTGCGCAGCCCGCATGGCCTGCAGGTCGCCGGCCACCCCCAGGCCGGCCGGCGGCGCGAACCACACCAGGTGGTCGATCGCCGGCAGTCGTGCCAAGTGGTCGCGGATCTCGTCTTCGCTGATGTTGGCAGGCAGCGCCACGCTCGCGGCCGGGTGGGCGCGCAGCTCGCCGGCCCAGGCGGGCGGGAGGTCGAGCCAGGCGGTGGCCGAATCGTGGTCCACCGCCAGCGCGCCGGCGGGGGATGCCGGGAGCGGTAGCCATGCCGGCTGCAAAGCGTTGAACACCGAGGCCCGCGGCGCCACGCCATCCGCGGGCGCGCCCAGCGGACGGAAGGCCAGGCCGCGCAGCCGCGCACAAGTGCGCCCCTGCATGTCCAGCAGGTCGATGTCGAGCACGCGGGCATCCTGCTCGTCGGGATGCATCGCGTCGCTGCGCACCCAGGCCTGCATGCGGGGCTGGAAAGGCGCGAAGTACTCGAAGCTGTCCAGCGCGAACGGCACCGCAGTGCGCGCTGCCGCGCCGGCCGGTTCCACCGGCACGGCATCACCAGCCACGGCGGCCAGCAGCGCGTCTTCCAGGCCCACCGACGCGTGGATGGCCGCATCCATCAAGCTGGGATGCAGCGTGTACTCGTCCATCGTCGCCGCCAGCGCCTGGGGCAGCCGCAGCTCGGCGAGTACTTCGCGCGGCGCAGACGGTCCGCTGCGGTGGAGCTTGTCGATCACCCGGAAGCCGGTGCCGTAGTCGATGCCGACACGGCGGATGTGGGCATAGCAGGCCTGGCCGTCGACGGCTTGCGGCGACATGCGCGAGCGCAGTGCCGCCAGGTCCACCCGCGGGGCCGACGTGGCGGGGTGCAACTGCGCGCGCCCCTGCATGTGAACGACCGGCTGTGCACCCTGCCCGCGCAACTCGAACGTCGCCGACGCAGGTGCGTGGCCCGACGCAGCTTCCCATTGCACCGACAGTTCCAACGCCAGGCCCTCGGCACCGTCGAAGGCCACCGGACGAAGCCAGCTCAGGTGCTTGAGCACCAGTCGGTGGCCGGGGCCGGCCGGCTGCGGCATCGAGCGCCGCAGCGCCTCGAAGGCCATCTCCAGCGCACCGACTGCCGGCAGCAGGCGGCGTCCAAGCACCACGTGGTCCCGGACGACGAATTCCTCGCCGGACAAGCGGGCATGGAACCGCCAGGGCGCATCGCCCACGCACGTCCCCTGCATCAAGGGATGGCCGCCCGCGACCGGTGCCGCGGCACCGGTGGCCTCCGGCCGAGGGTGCCCGGCCCAGGGATGACGGGTGCGGCTGAAAGGATAGGTCGGCAGGCTGACCCGCCGAGCCGTGGTGTCGTGCAAGGCCGGCCAGCTGAGCGGCTCGCCGGCGACCCAACCCTGGGCCAACTGCAAGAGGTCCGCGGCGGCCGGCACGTCGCCCTCCTGACCGGCGCTGCCCGCCCGCGACAACGCTTCACCCTCGAAGCGGTGCTCAGACGCCCGGCCGTCGACGAAAGCGGCCAGCTCCAGCGCCAGCTGCGCCACGTCGTCGACCACGAAGGCCACGCGTGACGGCATCGCAACCCGGCCCCGCTGCAAGGTGAAGGCAATGTCCTCGATGCGCGGCGCATCGGCAGCGCCGTCGGCCGGCGCGAGCCGCTCCAGCAGGTCGCCCGCGTACTGCAGCAGGTTGGGCCGGCGTCGTGCCGACAGCGGCACCAGGTGCGTTCGGCGCGGTACCGGGTTGGCCGCCGCCGATGCCACGAATTCCTCGAAGATAGCGTGCGTGTTGCTGCCGCCGATGCCGATCGAGTTCAGGGCGGCGCGCCGTGGCGTGTCGCCGGCGGTCCAGGGCGCCAGCGTCGTGGTCACATAGAACGGCGACTCCTGCAACGCGAGGCGGGGGTTGGGCTGGCTGAAGTTGATCGACGGCGGCAGCTGGCGATGGTGAAGGCTCAGCAGCACCTTGATGCATCCGGCCAGGCCGGCCGCGGTGTCGAGGTGGCCGATGTTGGGCTTGACCGATCCGATGCCGCAGAACTGCTGCGCGACGGTGTGCTCGCGATAGGCCTCGGTCAGTGCGCCGACCTCCACCGGGTCGCCCAGCTTGGTGCCCGTGCCGTGCGCCTCCACGTAGCCGATGGTCGACGGATCGATTCCCGTCTCCTGCAACACCTGGCGAATGGCCCGGCCCTGCCCTTGCATGCTCGGGCTGAAAAAGCCCGGCGACTGGCCGCCATCGCTGGTGCTGGCGATGCCGCGCAGCAGGCCGTAGACGTGGGAGCGCCGGCGCATCGCTTCGCCGGTGCGGCACAGCAGCAGCGCCGCCACGCCCTCCCCGCCCACCATGCCGTCGGCAGCAACATCGAAGGTCTTCACCCGGCCGTCGCTGGAGAAGTTCAACCCCGGCTGGTGCACGTAGCCGAAGCGCTCCGCGCTGCGTGCCGAGGCGGCCGCCACCAGCGCGAAGTCGGTCGCGCCGGAGCGCACGGACTTGAAGGCGAGGTCCAGCGCGCTCAGCGAGGATGAGCAGTTGGAATGGACCGAAAGGCTCGGGCCTTCCAGGCCCAGCTGGTAGGAAATCATCGCGGCCACGCTGCCGCTCTGGTTCAGCACCCAGGCCAGGTACTGCTGCGAGTCCTCGATGACCGGCGAGGCGTCGCCTTCGGTGCGGTAGCCGTGGTTGCCCACCGACACGTACACCGCCGTGCGCGGAATGTCGCGATGGTCGAGGCCGGCGTCTTCCACCGCCTTCCACGCCTGCTGCAGCACCTGCCGGAACTGCGGGTCCATCATCTCGACGTGGTTCGGCGAGAGCTTGAAGAACTCGGCGTCGAAGCAGTCCTTGTCGGCCAGGCCCAGCTGCATCGGCACATAGCCGGGGCGGCCGATGAGGCGCTCGGGCACCTGCGCCTCGCGCAACTGCGCCTCGTCGAGGAACCTCGTGGCCTGCCGGCCCTCGCAGAGGCTGCGCCAGAAGGCCCGCAGGTCCGGCGCCCCCGGGAACTGGCACGAGATGCCGATGACGGCGACGCTGTCCTCGTCGTGGGCAGGCCCGGCTGCGGGCGCAGCAGCGCACACGGCTGCAAGCAGGCCGGCATAGGCCGGCAGCGCCTGCTGCAGCCAGGCAGCGAGGGCGCTCACCGTGGGGTGCTTGAACAGCTCGCCCGCGGTGAAGGGCACGCCGAAGGCAGCCGTGATGCGATCGGCCAGCACGACGGCGTTCATCGAGTTGCCGCCGGCGTCGAAGAAGGGGTCGTCGAGCTCGACACCGTCGACGTGCAGCACCTCGCACCACAGCTCGAGCAGACGCGCCTCGAGCGCCTGCCGGCCGGCCGGCGGTGTGGCCATCGGTGCGGCGCCCAGCGCCACCGGCCGTTGCATCAGCGCCTGCCGGTCCACCTTGCCGTTGGCCGTCAGCGGGATGCGGTCGATCGCGACGACGAGGTCAGGGACCATGTAGTGCGGCAGGCGTTCGCGCAGCCAGGCCCTCAGCGCCGCCGGCTGGAAGGCCGGCACCGCCCCTGCACGCGGCACGCAGTACGCCACCAGCTGCCGCTCGCCGTCGGCGCCGCGCGCCACGGCCACGCATTCCTGCACCTCCGCGCGTTGCAGTAGCGGGTGTTCCACCTCGCCCAGCTCGACGCGGTGGCCGCGGATCTTGACCTGGAAATCCATGCGGCCGAGGTACTCCAGCGAACCGCCCGGGCCCAGGCGCACGAGGTCGCCGGTGCGGTACAGGCGGCCGCCCGGCACCAACGGGTGCTCGATGAACTTCTGCGCGGTGAGCTCCGGGCGGTTCCAGTAGCCCCGCGCCACGCCCGCACCGGCAATGCACAGCTCGCCCTCGCCGCCCTCGGCCACCGGACGGAGCTGGTCGTCCAGCACGTGCAGCACGGTCTCGCCGATCGGCTCGCCGAGGCACACCGGCCGGTCCGCGTGGACCTGCGCGACCGTCGACCAGATGGTCGTCTCGGTGGGGCCGTACATGTTCCAGGCCTGCGTATTCGTCTCGACGAAGCGCTGCTTCAGCGATGCCGGCATCGCCTCCCCGCCGCACAGGGCGCGCACGCCTTCGGCATTGCGCCAGCCGGCCAGGAACAGCATCGTCCACAGGGCCGGCGTCGCCTGCATCACCGTCGGCCTCACCTGTTGAATGCAGCGCATCAGCTGGCTGGCGTCGCGCACCGTGGCGGCGTCGGCCACGTGACAGCGCGCGCCTTGAACCAGCGGCAGCCACAGCTCCAGGCCGGCGATGTCGAAGCTGATGGTCGTCACCGCGAGCAGCACGTCGTTCGCGCCGAGCCCGGGCCGGCGCATCATCGACGTCAGGAAGTTGGCCAGGGCCCGGTGCGGGACCATCACGCCCTTGGGCCGGCCCGTGCTGCCGGAGGTGTAGATCACATAGGCGAGGTCTTCCCCGTCGAGCACCACGGGCTCCTGCGGGGACTGCGGGGACTGCGGGGACTGCGGCGCGGCCACCGGGCCGTCGATCAGCATCACCGAGGCCGCTCCTGGCGCATCGACCAGCAGCGACTGCGCCTGTTCGTGCAAGGCCGCCTGCGCCAGCACGACGCGCGCGCCGCTGTCCTGCACCACGTACGCGAGCCGGTCCGCCGGATGGGCAGGATCCAGCGGCACATAGGCCGCGCCGGCCTTGAGCACCGCGAGCAAGCCCACCACCATGTCGAGCGAGCGCTCCGCGAGCACGGCCACCAGGTCGTTCTTCTTCACGCCCTGCGCGCGCAGCTGCGATGCCAGCCGCGTGCTGCGTTCGCTGAGTTCGCGGTAGCTGAGCGCCTGGTCGCCGAAGGAGACGGCCACGCGGTCCGGAGCGCTTTGCGCCTGGGCCTCGACCTGCTCGTGCACCCAGTGCGCCGGCGCCTGCGGCGCGCCGCGCTCTCCGGTCAGCGCGAACAACTCGCGCAAGGGCCGGCCGGCATCGCCGGCCACCGCCTCGAGCACACGCTCGTAGGCCGCGGCCAGAGCCGCGACGTCCTCCGCGCTGTACAGCTCGGGGTGGTACTTCCAGTTCAGCACCAGGCCCTGGCGGCGCCGGATCAGCTCCAGCGACAGCTCGTACTCGCCCTCCTGGTGCAGCTCGCCGACCAGTTCATAGGGACGGTCGTCGATGCCTTGAAGCACGTCCTGGAACATGAAGGCCGTCTGGAACACCGGCGAGCGTGCGGCCGACGGCGACGATCCCAGCGCACGCACCAGCGCGCCGAACGGATGGCTGTGCGCCATCGCGTCGATCATGTCCTTCTGCACCTGCGCCAGGAAGTGCCCGAAGGCGAGTTCCTCGTTCAACACGCTGCGGATCGGCACCATGTTCACGAGGAAGCCGACCGCGTGCTGCAGCGCCGGGCTGCGACGCTCGTTGACCGGCATGCCGACCACCAGGTCGCGCTGGCCGCTGCGCGCGGCCAGCAGCACCTTGTAGGCCGCCAGCAGCAGCGACGACAGGAAGCTCCCCTGCGACTCGGCCATGGCCACGATGCGGTCGACGGCCGGCTGGGCAAGCAGCTGCATGTGGGTGGCACCGGCAAACGCGTCGCGCACCGGCGCCGACTGGCGGGCCAGTTGCAGCACGGGCAGCGGCCCGGCCAGCCTGGCCTGCCAATACGCCAGCGCAGCCTGCCCTTCGGCGAGCCGGCGCTGCTCGTCCCGCACGAAGTCATGGAAGCCGGCGGCTGCCACCGGCAGCGCCGGCACGCCGCCGTCACGCAGGGTTTCGCAGGCGGAGAACAGCGCATCGAGCACGATCGGCCCCGAGGCACCGTCGAAGACCAGGTGGTGCACGAGCAGCAGCACGATGGCCTCGCCGCCGGCCAGCGCGAAGACGTGCACCGCCGCCAGCGGAGCGTCTTCCACGGCGAAGACCTGCCGCGCCTGCGCGCGCAGCGCCGCGATCACTTCCGCCTCGGTGGCGCGCGAGAGGTCATGAACGTGGAACGGGACCGGCTGCTCGGGCTCCTCCCATTGCAGCAGCCTGCCGTCGGACTGCTGGCGGATGCGGGTGGACAGGATCGGATGCCGGCGCACGACCCAGCCCATGGCGTCGCGCAGCACCTGCGCATCCAGCTGCGCCACCCGCACGCACACGGGGATGTTGTAGGCAGTCATCCCGGGGTAGGACTTCTGCAGGATCCAGAGCCCCTGCTGGCCTGCCGACAGCGGGCGCCCGGCCTGCCCGGCCTTCAGATCGGCCAGGGCCCGGGCGACCTGCTCGCCGCTCAGGTGGCCGGCCTTGTATTGCGCAATCAGGGATTGGATCGTCGTTTTCATGGTCAGTCTCCTCCACGCAGGGAGGCTGGGACATCGGCGAGGGCGAGCGAGCCGTTCTCGAGGGCTTCGAGCATGGCCAGCAAAGTGGGGTCGACGGCCTGTGGCTGGCCGGCGGGGGTCGGAATGGGCGGCACGCCGGCCTCTGCGGCACGCGGCACCTTCACCGCCTGCAGCCGATCCAGCGCCGGGCCGTACGCCTGGGCGAGGTGATCGGCCAGCCGCGCGACCGTGGTGTGCTCGAAGAGCTTGCTGGGCAGGAAACGCGGGTCGATCTGCCCGGCGATCTTCTGCGTCAGGCGCACGACGTCGGCCGATACCAGGCCCAGTTCGAGGAAGCTGGCCTGCGGCGCGATGTCCTCCAGCGGCCGGGCGATCTGCGAGGCGAGCCACTGGCGGATGAACAGGCGCGCCTTGTCCTGCGCCGGCATGGGTTCGGCGCCCGGTGCCGGTTCGGCGTCGGTGACGAAGTGCCACTCGAAGCCCGGCGTGGCGGCATCGCCCAGGGACGAGCGCGCCGATGCCGCGGTGCCGCGCGCAGCGCTGGAGGGCTGCGTCTGGGGCAGCCCATCCTGCGCCAGCCGCATCCAGTGGCGCACACGCGCGAAGGGATAAGTCGGCAGGTGCAGCCGCTGCGGACGCTGCGCGCAGAGCGCCTGCCAAGCCACCGCATGGCCTGCGGCCCACAGCTGCGCCAGCTTGTCCCAGCGGCCCGAACCGGCCCACTTGCGCGCCAGTTCCTGGACCACCTCGTCATCGTCCAGCAATTGCGCCGAGGCGCTGCGCTCGCCCGCGCGGCCCGCCCAGCAGCGTGCCCCCGGCTGGCCGTCGACGAACTGCCGCAGCCGCTGCGCCGCCTCGTCCAGCGTGCGCGCCTGCACGATCACGCGATGCTCGAACGCGACGCGGCCGGTCTGCAACGTGTAGGCCAGGGACGCCAAATCGAGTTCGGGCTGCCCGTCCAGGAAGGCGAGCAGCTTGTGCGCGGCCTCCTGCAGGCGCTCCGGGCTGCGGGCCGACAACGGCAGCAGCACGCCGTCGCCAGGCACCGGCAGGCTCGTGGGCACCGCCGGCGGCGGCGCTTCCTCGAGGATGACGTGCGCGTTGGAGCCGCCGGCGCCAAAGGCGCTGATGCCGGCGCGGCGCACGCCGCGCTCCACGGTCCACGGCTGCAGCGCCGCCTGCGGGTGGAACGGCGAACTGGCGAAGTCCAGGTAGCGGTTGAGCTCCTGCGCATGCAGCAGCGGCACCAGCGTGCGGTGATGCAGTTGCAGCGCCGTCTTGGTCAGGGCGCTGACGCCGGCCGCCGACTCGGCGTGGCCGATGTTGGACTTCACCGAGCCGAGCGCGCAGAACTGCGTCTTGCCGGTGAACGAGCGATAGGCCTCGGTCAGGCCCTGGAACTCGATCAGGTCGCCGATGGAAGTGCCGGTGCCGTGGGCTTCCAGGTAGGTGATGGACTCGGCCTCGACGCCCGACTTGGCCAGGCAGTCGGCGATCAGCGCCGTCTGCGCCACCGGCGACGGCACCGTGACGCCGCCGGTGCGGCCGGCATGGTTGATGGTGCTGGCCTTGATGACGGCGTAGATGCCGTCGCCGTCGGCCAGGGCTTGCGACAGCGGCTTGAGCACCACGCAGCCAATGCCATCGGCCGGGCCGTAGCCGTCGCCCCCTTCGCTGAAGGAGCGGCAGCGGCCGTCGGTGGACAGCATGTCGAGGAAGCCATAGGTGAGGTACTTGTTCGGGTGCAGCGACAGGTTCACCCCGCCGGCCAGCGCCACCTTGCATTCGCCCAGCGCGATGCTCTCCACCGCCAGGTGCACCGTGGTCAGCGAGGAGGAGCACAGCGTGTCGACGGCCATCGACGGGCCGTGGAAGTTGAAGAAGTGCGACACGCGGTTGGCCAGCGGCGCGCAGTTCAGGGAGACCGCGAAGGTCTGGCCCTGCTGCACCGCCTCGTTCTGGAGGACGGTGTAGTCCTTGTGCATCACGCCCACGTACACGCCGATGGCGCGGCAGCTGCCCGGCTCGGCCGGAAGCAGCGTCTCGGGGGTGTAGCCGGCGTCCTCCACCGCCTCCCAGCAAACCTCGAGGAACTGGCGCTCCTGCGGGTCCAGCGCATCGGCGTCGTCCGCCGCGATGCCGAAGAACTCGGCGTCGAAGCAGTCGGCATCCGCCAGGAAGCCGCCCCATGCCGGGATGGGCCGGCCGGTGCGGCTGCTGCGGCCCTCGAAGCGCTCCAGCGGCCAGCGCGCCTCGGGCAGCGGCGTGATGCAGTCACGGCCTTCCTTCAGGTTGCGCCAGAACTCGTGGATGTCGCGGGCCATCGGGTAGCGGCCCGCCATGCCGACGATGGCCACTTCCCGCACGCCTGGCACCGCCGTCCCGCCCGCCGCGGCTTGCGGCACCGCCAGCGGCGCGTGCGTGGTCCGGGCCGAAGGACGGGCGGTGGCGGGCGCCGCAGGCAGCGTCACGCGCGGCGCGGCAACGGCCGCCGCCTTCGCGGCGCCCGGCAGCGCGTGCCGGGACTGGAGGTGCTTCGCCAGGCTGCCAAGCGTGGTGTATTCGAACAGCAGCGTCGGCGACAGCCGGGTGGCCAGGGCCGACTCGATGGCCTTGACCACCTCCAGCAACTGGGCAGAGGCCAGGCCCAGCTCGTAGAAGCCGAGCGACGGGTCCAGCGTTTCCACCGGCTTGCCGGCCTGCGCCGCGATGATCTGCGTCACCAGCGCCTCGACCGAGCCTGCCGACGCGGCATCCGGCACGGCCGCGGCCGGTGCAGCGACTGCGGTGCGCAGGGCCGGCCGCCCGGCGTCACCGCGCAGGCGATGCGGGTTGATGAGGCCGGCATCGCGCACCAGCTTGCTCTTGAAGTTCAGCAGCTCGGCGATCTTGCGGCCGGCCAGGTCGAAGAACTCCATCGTCATGACGAGCAGTTCTTCCTTCACTTCGACGCTGGAGGACTGGATGCGCGTGTAGCAGGCGTGCTGAAGCGGCTCGCTGGCGTAGAACGACTCGTAGAACAGCGGCAGGAACAGGCGCGACTCGCCCTGCAACAGCTCCATCGTGGCGCCCCCGGCCCCGACGGCGCTGCCATCGACCAGGGCAGGATGGAAGAGGTAGTCGCCGGCATCCCCGGCATGCGCCGGGTCGACCGCCACCCGCAGCCACCACCCGGCCGGCACCGAATACAGCGCGCCCTGGGCCTTCATCAGACCGGAATGCACCAGCTCCTGCGAGCGGTAGCTGGCATACAGCCCGTCGAAATCCGTGGCCTGCAAGGGTGCCGTCAGGGACGGCACGTCGACCACTTCGTCGAAGCTCCGGGGCACGACCTGCAGCATTTCCGCGCTCACGCAGGGCGCATCGCCGTCCGCGTCCGTCACGCTCACCCGCCAGCCATCGGCCTGCGGCTCGGCACGCAGCCGCAGTTGCACCGGACGGTCGGGCTCCACGGCCAGCGGCCGGTAGATCGACAGGTTGCACAGTTGCAGTCCACGCAAGCCGAAGCCGGCCTCGGCGAACCACTGGTACAGCACGTCGATCCAGGCCAGGCCCGGCAGCAGCCGCTGCCCGTACACCACGTGGTGGTCGAGGATCGGGTGGTCGGCCGCGAGGGTCTTCGTCCACACCCTGGACTGCGAGAAGCCATGCTCGAGCACGGCGCGGACGGCACCGGCATCCAGCGGCTGCAAGGTTCGCGCGTCCACCCGCCGCATGGCCGGCAGCGGCAGCGCATGGCGGTTTGCGGCCTGGGCAGCGGCGTGCCGCCGCACGATGACGTGGGCATTGGTGCCGCCATCGGCAAAGCAGTTGAGCGCCGCATGCGACAGCGCCATCGGCCGGGACTCCCGAGGGAACGAGAAGCCCGCGGCCGCCATGTCGACGTGCTCGGGCGGTTCCTGCCCCGACAGGAAAGGCAGCAGCGACTGCCGGTGCAGCATCAGCACCACCTTGATGAAGCTGGCGATGCCCTCGGCCGAGGCCGGATGGCCGATGTTCGGCTTCATCGAGCCCAGGTACAACGGCTCGTCGCGCCGGACACCGTAGACCGCCTCGACGCCCTTGATCTCCAGCAGGTCGGTCACCTCCGACCCCGAGCCGTTGACGTCGAGGTAGCCGACTTGCGCCGCGTCCGCGCCCGCGGCCCGCAAGGCCTCGCGCATCACGCGCTTTTGGGCCTCGAGGCTCGGCGTGGCCGGCCCGGCGGTGCGGCCGTCGTTGTTGACCGCGATGCCGGCAATCACGCCGTACACCATGTCGCCGTCGCGCAGCGCCTGCGACAGGCGCTTGAGCACGACCACGCCGGCGCCCTCGCCGAGCACCACGCCGGAGGCCCGGCGGTCGAAGATGTGAAACTGCCCCTGCGGCTGCAGCAGCTTGCGGCGTTGGAACAGGTCGTGCGCCGCGGGGCTGGTGAGCAGGCTCACGCCGCCGACCAGTGCCATCTCGATGCTGCCGCCGGCCAGTGCGTCGGCCGCGAGCTTCATCGCCACGAGCGACGAGGAGCAGGCCGTGTCGACCACCAGGGAAGGCCCCTGCAGGTTGAAGAACTGCGAGAGGTTGGCCGCCAGGTAGTTCTGGCCTGCCGCCATCATCGGGTTGCGCGTGCCGTCCAGCAGCGCCATGTCCGACGCCGCACGGCTGCGCGCGCCGATGTACACGCCGGTGTGGGTCCCGCTCACCTCGTCCGTGCGGTAGCCCGCATGGTGGAAGGCCTTGAGGCTTTCCTCCAGCAGCACCAGCGCCTGCGGATCCATGGCCTTCACGTCATCCGGATGCAGCAGGAAGAACGCCGGATCGATGCCATACACGTCGTCAAGCAGCGCGGCGTGGTATGGCGTCTGCACACCCCAGCAGTCCTCGGACACCGGCCGGATCGCCGAGCGACCGCTGGCCAGCAGCGTCCAGTACGACGCCAGGTCCGGCGCGCCCGGCAGGCGGCAGGCCATGCCGACGACAGCGACGGCATCGGCGGGCTGCGGCAGCGGCTGCGGCACGTGAACCGGGGTCTGGTTTTGCCGCGCGAGCGGCTGCATGGGGTCGCCGAGCCTGGCCTCCGCCTCACGCGGCGCAGGCATGACCGGCGCCTCGCGAGCCGGTGCCTGCGAAGACACCAGGCCCAGCCATGCCGACACTGCTGCCGCGTGCTCACGCACCAGCCAGTCCGACAGTTCGCCGATGCTGGTGTGCTCGAGCAGCGTCGAAGGCGGGAGCGGCAGGGCCAGATCCTTCTTCAGTTTCTGGAGGATCTGCGCCAGCATGATCGAATCGGCGCCGTAGTCCGCATACGGCTTGCCGGGCTCCAGTTGCCCCGGTTTCAGCGCAAGCTCGGCCTCGAACAGCGCGCGCAACCGGTCGCGCAGCAACGGCTGCACATCGGCCGCGGCGGAGGCCATCATGGCCGGCGTGTCGCGGTCTTCGCTGCCCTGCGAAGGCACGGCGGCCAGCACCTCGCGCGGCCGCGGCACCGCGAGCAGCGCGGCAGCGTCGAAGCGCGCCGGATCCACGACCACCGGCATCAGCACGGGCGGCAGGCCGCTGCCTTCGAGCACGCGGTCCAGCAGGGCCAGGCCTTCTTCGTCGGACAGGCTCAGCAGGCCGGTGTCGAGGTAGGCACGGCTGGTCGCCTCGCCCATGCCGCTGTCGCGCCAGCTCGGCCACTGGAGGCTGGTCACGCGGGCCGACCGGCCCTGAGCCTGCGCCACGTGGTCCAAGAAGGCGTTGGCCATCGCATAGTCGCTCTGCCCTGCGCCGAGCGACGGGACAGCAGCCGCCACCGAGGAGAACAGCAGCATGAAGCGCAGCCGGCCGGCGTCCACGCTCTCGAGCAGCGAACGCGTGCCCGGCACCTTGGGCGCGGCCACGCGCGCGATGCCGGCCGGCGACTTGCGCACGAAGGCCGGATCGTCCAGGTCGACCAGGCCCGCGGCATGCACGATGCCGGCAAGCGGCCCGAAGGACGCCTCGATGTCGCACACGGCCGCACGCACCGCCTCCGGGCGGTCCAGCGACCAGGCCGCCGTCCTCACCTCAGCGCCCAGCGCCTCCAGCGCCTGCACCGCGCGGACCTTGGCCTGCATGGCGGCCGGCAGGCTTTCAAGGCACGCCCATTCCTCGCGTGCAGGCAGCAGTTCACGGCCCGTCAAGACCAGCCGGCGCACACCATGGCGCTGCACAAGGTGCCGCGCGCACAGCAGCCCCAGGCCGCGGGTGCCGCCGGTGACCAGCACCACATCGCCCGCATTCCAGCGCATCGGAACGCGTTCCTCGCCGGCCGGCAGCGCCTGCAGCGCCGGCGCGAGGCGCTGGCCGCCGCGATGGCACACCCGGGTCGCATCCGGCACCGCGCGAAGCTCGTCAAGCAGCAGCACCGCCTGCGCCGCGGGAGACGACATGGCGGGATCCAGGTCGACGTGGCGGGAGACCGCCGCGCCGTGCTCGGCCTGCAGCATCCTGTACAGGCCCACGCCCGCGGCGCCCTGCAGCCCGGTCGGCACGTGGCCGCCGGCCGCTTCCAGGCCCTGGGTGACGTACAGCAACCGGCGCAGGCCGACGGTGCGTGCAGCAAGCAAGGATTGCAGCAGCACCAGCACGTCGTCACGCAGCCCGGGCTCGCACAGCCCGGTGAGGTCGATCCACGCCGTGCAGGCCAGCACCTGCGGCTGCACCGACGCCACGTCGCAACGGCCGGCATCGATCAGCACCGGCGTGCCGGCGAGCCGTTCCGCGAGCGCCTGCGCCAGCCCGTGTTGCGCCGGCAGGTACACCACCGCGGTGCGGTCCGGCACGAACTGTTCCTGCACGAGCGGGGCGGCTTGCCAGGACATGGCCAGAAGCTGCTGCTGCCGCTGCGCCGTCGAGGGCGCAAGGACCGCTGCCGCGGGCGAACCCGCGGGTTCCACGCGTTGCGGCGTCACGGGCGCCTGCGGCACCCAGTAGCGCTCGCAGGCGAACGGATAGGTCGGCAGGCTGATGCGCCGCGGCCGCGTGTCGCCATGCAGGCCATGCAGGCGCGGCCAGTCGATCGCCTGACCGCCCACCCAGGCCGCCAGCAGCCGTTCATGCTGGCCTTGGGCCAGCCACTGGTCGAGCGCCTCGGGGGCCACGGCCTGTGCCGACGCGGCGTCCGCCGGCCCGCAGTACCGGGGCGTGGGAGCGGGTGCGCCATCCACGAAGGCCTGCAGCTGTGCGGCCAGGTCCTGCATCGAGTGCGCCAGCAGGCCCAGCCGTTGCGGCATTGCATCGCGGCCCACCTGCAGCGTGTAGGTTAGGTCGGCGAGTTGCACGGCCGGGTCGTCCTGGTGGCGTCGCACGAAGTTCAGCAGCCGCCGCGCCATCGCCTGCAGCCGGTCGGCGTTCCTGGCGGACAACACCACCGGCGCGGGGCCCGTGCTCGCTGCCTGGCATGTATGCAGGCCATGGGCGGGGATGTGTTCCTCGAGCACCGCGTGCGCATTGACGCCGCCGATGCCGAAGGAGCTGACGCCGGCACGGCGCGGCAGGCGGCGGCCGCCGGCGTCGGCCATGGCTTCCCAGGGCCGCAAACTGGTGACGATGTAGAACGGGCTCGCGGCGAGGTCGATGTAGGGATTCAGCGGCTGTGCATGCAGGCTGGACGCCAGCAAGCGGTGGCGCAATTGCAGCAGCACCTTCACCAGGCCCGCCATGCCGCTGGCCGGCTCAAGGTGGCCGATGTTGGTCTTGACCGAACCCAGCCCGCAATGCGGCTCGGCGGGCGCGGCATGGCCATGGTCCTGGTACAGCGCGTGGAACGCCTTCTTCAGGCCGTTCACCTCGATCGGGTAGCCCAGCTCGGTCCCCGTGCCGTGCACCTCGATGTAGCCCACCGTGGCCGGGTCGACGCCGGCCCGGCTGTAGGCCTGCACGAGCAGCCGGGCCTGCGCATTCGGGTTGGGGGCGGTGAACGACGTCGCCCGCCCGCCGTGGTTCTGCGCCGTCCCGAGGACCAGACCGTAGATGTGCGCGCCCTCGCGCTCGGCGTCAGCCAGCCGCTTGAGCAACAGCATGCACACGCCTTCGCCGCGGCCATAGCCGTCGGCCTTGCTGGAGAAAGTCTTGCAGCGGCCGTCCTGGCTCAGCATGCCGGCCTTGTCGAAGCCGAGGTGGAAGTCCGGCGTGATCATCAGGTTGATGCCGCCGACGATGGCCTGGTCGCACTGGCCCGCCTCGATCGCCGAGACGGCCTTGTGCAGGGCCACCAGCGACGACGAGCAGGCGGTGTCGATCGGCTCGCTCGGGCCGTGCACGCCCAGCAAGTAGCTCAGGCGGTTGGGGCCCATCGACGGCACGTTGCCGGTGGCGCTGTAGCCCTCGATCGGCAGGCCCGCCTGGCTGATCAGCGATGCGTAGCCGCTGCCGGTGGTCGCAATGAAGATGCCGGTGTTGCTGCCTGCCAGGCTGGAGGGCGCATATCCCGCGTCCTCCAGTGCCGCCCAGGCATGCATCAGCAGCAGCCGCTGCTGGGGATCCATCAACACCGCCTCGCGCGGCGAGAGGCCGAAGAACAAGGGATCGAAGTCCCCGACGCCATCGATGAAGGCGCCCCACTTGACGCGGGTCTTGTTCGGCTCGCTGCGGGCGTCGCCGAAGCAGGTTCGCCAGTCCCAGCGGTCCGGCGGCACTTCGCCCACGCAGTCGCGGCCGTCGCGCAGGTGTTCCCAGAACGCATTGAGGTCCTCGGCCATCGGGAAGCGGGCACTGACCCCGACGATGGCCACCGGCTCGCGGGTCGCCGGCGCCGTCTCGCGCGCATCCCCGGCGTCCGGGGCAGCGCGGGCGGTCGCGAAGCGGCCCACGGGCACCGCCAGGCGGTCGGTGCGGCGCTGCTCGGGCATGGCACGCTGCGTGGCTCGGGCCGGTGCGGCATTTGGGGCCGCGAACGCGCCCGCATGGTCGCTTGCCAGGAAGTCGATGAAGGCACCCACCGTGGGGTGCTCGAAAAACACGGTGGGCTGGAGCCGCAGTCGGTGCTCGCGGTTCAACCGGTTCGCCAGGGTGGTGAGGGAGATCGAGTCGGCGCCGTAGCGGCTGAACTCGGTTTCGGGCTCGAGTTGCGACGCCTGCAGGCCGAAGACCTCGGCCAGCGTGGCGTGCACCGCGTTCTGCACGGCCTGATGCACGGTGCGGGCCGCGGGACGGCCTTCCTCGGCCGCGGCATCGCCGGCCGGCCTGGAAGCGATGGAATCGCGAGGCGCCGGCGCGGCGGGCTGCGGCGCGAAGGCCGCGCCATGCTCGCCGGCCAGGAACTCGGCCAGGCGCCGCACGGTGGGGTATTCGAAGAACACCGTCGGCGCGAGCCGCAGGCCGTGGCGGCGGTTGAGCTTGTTCGCCAGGTTGGTCAGCACCACCGAGTCGGCCCCGTGCACGCTGAACTCCGCGTCGATGTCGAGGTCGGCGGGCGGCATCTGGAGTAGCGCGGAAGTTTCCGCCACCAGGGCCGCGAGCGCGCCGGCCGGCGCGTCCGCCGCCGGTTGCGGTTGCGGTTGCGGTTGCGGTTGCGGTTGCGGTTGCGG
>Ga0136846_1232586_pt1 | contig 70050 bp, 56 predicted proteins | sample HopSoiMetagenom2_FD_96841 | JGI IMG/M metagenome (GOLD analysis project Ga0136846, IMG submission 96841) | Grasslands soil microbial communities from Hopland, California, USA - 2 Assembly 2016 (version 4) | ecosystem: Environmental > Terrestrial > Soil > Grasslands | place: USA: Hopland... | reverse complement strand
CATTGAGCTTAGCTCGATGTCTTAGAAGAGACCCACGCTCGCGCGTGCCGCCATAATCGGATGATCGGGCTGTGGACCGCAAGGGCAGATGTCACAAAACGGAGAAGCGTAGCTGTGGAAAAGGACGGCTTGGAAATCTATGCCCGAGTGGCTCAGGCGCGGCTACGGCACGTGCGTCGGAGTTGAGGGGAGCTGCCCGGCCGTGAACGGGCGGGCTACTGTCGGATTTCAGCACGGGACATATTCCGGAAATGATTGCGGATTTCTAAATAGCGCGATTTCGAAAACCCATGCCGATTCGAAACGGTTGGGGATTTTAAAAAGTTGCAGGTTCGAACGATTGCAGATTGAAACGGTGCGGACCGACGTTAGCGAAACGGCTTGGCATTGACTGAAGTAGATCGAGCTAACAGTTGGAAGGAAAAGCCCCTGCCGGAGCAGGGGCTAGCTATTGTTACGGTGCTGTTCGGCTAAAACTTGAAGACAGCGGACAGTTGGATACCGCGCGGACCGCCGCCGCCGATGAAGGGGTTGCCGATGCCCACGTCGCCGGTCGCCGTGATCGGTAGAGAACCAGCCGTGACCTCGTGGTTTCCGGGAGCATTCACGAAAGTTCCGGTGTATCCCGCATCGGCGATGAAAGCCGGCAACAACGGATTAGCGAAGTTGGGATGGTTAAGAAGGTTGAAGAAGTCGACCGCAAGTTTCATGCTCAGGCGCTCATTGAGGTTGGTTTTCTTGTACAAGGAGAAGTTCCACTCCTTGTAGCTGGGCCCAACGAGCGAGTTGCGTCTCATATTGCCGAAGTGGCGCGTGCCAATCGTGCAGTCGGATGCTGTGCCGGTCGCGGGCACGGCAACATCGCAAGGAATCGCGAACGAACTCAGGTCAAGATAGTTGAAAGGATCTCGTTTGTTGTAGACGATCGGGCCAACGACATCGGGGCGATCGAAAGCGTTGCCGCTTCCGCTGTAGTCGTCCCAGAAGTTGTAGTTGAGGTGGAAAGGTTGGCCGCCCTGCAACGTAACGATACTATTGAGGCCCCATCCGTTCTTCAGCTTCTGCATGCTGCCGCCCATGTTGGGGAAGTCATACGAGAAGTTCCATGTGAAGCGATTGATAATGTTGAAGCTTGACGGCCCGTACTCTAGTTGCGGTCGCGTGCTGTCGTTCGGCTGTGCCTCGTTGGGCTCAAAATCTTCGCCGTCACTGGAGTTGTCGAGCGACTTCGACCAAACGTAGTTCACAATCGAAGAAACACCGTGCCAACCCGTAACGCGAAGGCTTGTCTGCAGCGCATTGTAGTTCGAGGCACCAGTTGAGTTCTCCTGCAACACGTAATATGCGCCATAAGGATTTCCGTTCAGAGGCCGGGCATCAACGCCGAAGTCTTCGATGCAATTGCAGGCAATATCCGCTGCGTTAATCTGCGCTTCGCTTGGCTGGCTGATATCGAAGAACCTCCACAGTCGGTGCCCTTGTGAGCCAACATAGCCGATCTGCAGCACAGCTTTGCTCGATATCTGCTGCTGGATGTTCAGATTGTAATTCTCCATGTATGGAGACTTGATGTTGCGGTCGAATGCAAACGCGTCGCACTCGAATCCGCAAGTTGTAGTCGCCTGGTATACGGGAACCCCAGCATTGATCGTTCCGCCGACCGCTGATGTCGAGAGAATCGGAGCAGGCCCGAAGTTGTTGTACGCAGGGCCGGGACCGAAGAATGGTGCATACGGCAAGTGTCCCAGAACCATATCTTGGGAGAATGCGTCGTAGAACATGCCCCAACCAGCACGGATTACAGTCCTCCCTTTGCCGGTTACGTCCCATGAAGCGCTAAACCGCGGAGCGAAGTCCTTCTTGTCGGGATTGTAGAGACCAGAGAGTCCGGGCTGTCCCACCTGGGTCAGAGTAAACGTTCCGGTTCCAGGAGCCGGGGAGACGCTGGTGACGTTCGACAGCAAGTTATTTTTTTCTTGAACGACACCAAAGTAGTCATACCGGAAACCATAGTTGAAGGTCAGGCGCGAGGTTATGCGGAAGCTGTCCTGAGCGTAGAAGCCGAAGTTGTTTTCGTGAGTATGGCGGGTGGAGTTTCCGAAATATTGGAATCCGCTATCTACCTGCCCTGTCAAGAAATCCGTAAGAGCATCTCCACTTGTACTACCGTCGAATTTCAGGCGTCCACGGAAATATTTGTCGAAGTACTGCTGGATGGACGTACGGTGGAAGTCGACGCCAAACTTCACATCGTGCTTGCCCAGTTTCCACGAAAAATTGTCGATGATTTGATTGTTGCTGTCGTAGCGATGCCGCGGAACGCTGCTCGTGGCTCCTAATTGAGCAACTCCGCTGACTAGGACGATCGGCATGCCAGAGTCAAATGGTGGAGCGCCGTTGCACTGCGCCGTATCGGTAGCTGCGCACAATCCGATCGAACTTGGGTGGAAGGCCTGATCTGCCGGGAAAAACCCCTCAGAAAACCGGTTCCAACCGTAACGAAGTTCATTGATCTTGTTTGCACCGATGGTGTGTGTATAAGAAAGCGAAACGAGTTGGACACGAGTTGGAGTAAAAGTGTTGAACCCAGGCAACTGACCGCCCGTGGCAGTCAGAGCCAACGGGAATGATTGCAAGCTGTCGCCAAAGAAATAGCGACCAGTCAAAATATTTTGAGGATTGAAATTCTGATCAATTTTCGCGATGAAGCTGGTGAGTTTGTTAAACGAGGGCGACACGACCGATGCAACACCAGTTCCGATTGCGCCGGGATTTGGATTGGATAAATTGGGACCTGGCCACGGGTGCCGCTGCAATAGATTGGCGATCACTGGGTTGGTAGCATCGCTTGGGCTCAGCGAGCCATCTGCTGCCGTTCCGGTTGGAACGTTGGCTATAGTGACGACGCCTACGGGTTCCCGCTGGCCTTCGTAGTCAATGTAGAAGAAGGTCTTGTCTTTAACGATAGGACCGCCGAGGGAGCCGCCGAACTGATTGTTGTGAAAGGGTGCCTTGGGATTCGTGGTTCCGTCCGCATTTTTGACCGGATTGAAGTAGTTGCGCGCATCTAATGCGCTGTTCCGAAAATATTCGGCCGCGCTTCCGTGGATCTGGTTTGTTCCGCTTTTAGTCACGATGTTGACGACCGCGCCGGCGTTGCGCCCGTATTCCGGTTGGAAATTTGACAGAACGTTCACTTCGGCGACTGCGTCGATGGGAAGAATCGTTGACGGAGTTCCGAACACACCAGCCTGATTGATGGCGGGATCGTTGCGATATCCGTCGTTCATATCGGTACCGTCGAGCAGATAGTTGTTTGAGCGGCCGCGCGCGCCGTTCATCGAGAATTCACCGAAGGATCCGGGAGAATCCGTGATCTGGTCGGCAGATCCCGATACGCCGGGATTCATATAGATGAGCTTGGTATAGTCGCGTCCGTTGACCGGCATATCTTCGACGGTCTGTGCGGTCAGAACACCACCGAGCGTGTTGGTGGTGGTTTCAACCATGGGCAACTGATCGGCGGAGACTTCGACTTTCGTCGAGACTTCACCCGTCTTGAGCGAGGCGTCGACGCGCCGCTGGGTAGCGACATCGACCGTTACACCGGTTGTCACAAACGTCTGGAATCCACTCTGGGTCACCGTGACGTTATAAGTGCCGATCGGCAACTCCGGAAGCGAATAGCTGCCGTCGCCGCTGGTTTCGGTGGAGCGCTCCAATCCGGTTCCCGTGTTCTTCACGGTGACCTTAGCGTTAGAAACAACGGCGCCGGACGGGTCGGTGACTGTGCCAAGGATCGTTCCGCGGAATGTCTGTGCTGACAGGCTCACCGCAGCCAGAAGGACAAACACCAAGATGATGCGCGCTCTCATTGAATCTCCTCGAAACCGAATCAGTTTTTTTAGGGGAGTGATGGTTCTTTGCGGGGGCTCAAGCCAACTTCATCTGGGAAGCTTGCAGTTTCTTGCACACTGGAGATGTGCAGCCCCGGCCGCAAAGCTTAACTGGTAAAACACATTACTGAAACCGTATGACCAGAGTCAACCAAAGAGTTATGGATGGTTACCATAGATTTTGTGAATCCGTACCTACTAGCTAATACCCCCTACCCAGTTACGTTCTTGAGACCAAAGGGAAACGATGCTTGCTAAGGTGGGCCGAAAGGGGTGGACGCTCGTGCGACTGAGTACTGGGTACCGATTTCAGAAGTTAAAGGCGAAGCCGCCGCGGATCGAGCGTGCCGAGTCGACCAGGTAAACCGTCTGGCAGTCGTTTCCGAGGACCGGGACGTATCCCTGAGCGAGCAAATTACGGATGTCGACGAGGGCTTCCATGCGGCCGCCGAGGCACGGAATCGGCTGCCGGATGAACACATTCAGATGGGGATCGCTTTGTCCGGCGGAAGCATTGAACATATCGACTGGAGTCAGGCTGGGGCCGTTCATCCAGCGATACGAGGCGATCCAACGCGTATGAGTGCGCGCTACGGTGCCGCTCAGCTTGGCGGCAAGCGCGTGACGGCGCTGAGTGGAGAGCCACTGCGGCGCGCTCTCAAGCGGAACATCGGGACGACTGAGTTCGAGCGTACCGCCGAATGCGTAATCCAGCGTGGCCGTAAGGTCGGATGAAAACTTGCGCTGCAGAACAACGCGAAACCCGTTCGTGTCGAGAGCCGGACCGGTGTAGCTGAACGTCCCAGAAGAAATGTCGGGGAGCAGCGATCCGCCGGATGCCGAGACCTCGCCAGTTCCGGTGAGCGCAGGATTGACGAGGCGGTCAGAGAAATAGGCGACTTGGAAATTTGTATTTCCCGTGCGGTGAGAGGCGCTGATTTCCTGATGCTGGGCGCGCTCCACTCGAGGGGCGAACGCGGTGAGGCTCACTCGCGGATCAGACTCGCTAAGATCGGCCGGCGCTGAATCAAACCCCTTCTCGCTGCGGAGGTCTGGCCGCGAGGTCGCGTACTGGTATTCAACGACCGTGTTGGGCGAGAGGTGCAGATCGGCCGACCCATGAGGGCGGAACGCATTGAGCTGGCCAAGGAACTGGATGGTCTGAAGCTCGCTGCCGAACTTGAGTTCGAGGATATCGCCCAGAGTAAGGTCGTCGGTGGCTGAGAGAGAAATGGCCTGCAGTGCGGCGTTGTGCAGATTGGTATCAGATGGAGCAAAGCGCCGCACGGTCAACCCGATGGTGGGAGTGGAACCGTTGAGCATCTGATGCGAGTACCTGGCGCGCACCACAGCGGCAGGCAGTGTCGGACCATATCCGACGTTGCCGCTGAACGCGAGATGGCCGTCGGAGAAGATCGACCGTTCCAGCGTAAAACCGGTACTCATGTCGGATCCCGTTCCGTATCCGGCGGCTGCGGCTCCCGCAACGAAGGAAACTGAGCCGTGCATTTCGGGTGCCCGCTTCTCGGCAGGTATCACAGAGTCGTCGAAGACGCGCAGGATCGGGCGATTCGCAACCGACCGCAGGGTCCACTTCCAGTCGTCATCATCGGGCACCGGACGTACGGGTCCGAGTTGCATGATACCCAGAAGCGTGCCCAGAGTGATGTTGATGTTGAGGGTCGCACCCGGACGCAGGCCGACCTTTTCGCGAAGTGCGGGCAGAAACGAAGGAGCCGTGACTTTGAGACTGTAGAGTCCCGGCAGAAGGCCGCTGGCAGTGTAGAAACCACTCTCGTCCGTAAATACTGTGAAGGTGCGGTGGGTGACGCCGAGTATCTGCACCACGGCGCCCATCTGGGGAGTACCAGAAGCGTTGCGTACGTAGCCGGAGATCGCTCCCGGTTGCTCTGCGGCAAACACTGGGAGCGCAAGCCCGAACGCAAATGCCCAAGTTGCGAGCTTACTCAGCTTCAACTCTGTCCCACCCCTGGGGGAATTCAGGGAGTTACTCTACTGCAAACACCGCTGACGGATCAACGGTCTGCTTGGAAATGTTATCACTTACTTTGATCTGAATCTTGTAGATGCCTGGCTGCAGGTTCGCAGCCTTGATCGATTTCTGCAACGTCACCTGGTCGCCGATGTTGCCCATGGTATCGGTGCTTTCGAGCTTCTGCACGATCGCCTTGTTGGTCGCGATATTGGTTATGTCGTACTCGAAGGTGGCGGAAGGTTTGTGTGTCTTCTCGTCCACTCCAAGATTATAAACCTGCATCCAGAAATTGAGGCTCTGATCTTTGTCGCGTTTGAAGACTGCAGGCTTGCCGTCGGCGGGGCCGACACGCGGACGCACCTTGGTAGTACCGATGACGAAGCTTCCGCTGCCGATGGCCTTCGTCGGTACGGGCTCCATCTGGTCCGCAACGATCAGGCTCGAGGTGGCCAGCTTGTCCTCTAGGTATTCGGGAACAAGGATGCTGCGGCTCCAGATTCCCTTGCGATCGCCGTTCACATCTTTTACGGCGACATAAAGTTTGTAGCGGCCGGGGCGCAGCGGAAGAGCCTTCCAGTAGACCGAAGCATTCTCGGCGGTGCGCGGGAGGAGTTCGGCCGGGACATCGACCTGGACCGTGTCTTCGAAGGTCTGAACGATCTTGTTGGTCAGCGTCGAGAGCTTGCCGTAAATGTTCACCGTGCCGCGCTGCACACCTTCTTTATTGAGGAAGGTGATGTCGCGGTTCTTCATTTGGATGGTGACCGGGACCAGGACCGTGTCGCTCGTGACCTTCACGAAGTCGGAGCGTACGTCAAAGGGCATCGGATTGAGGATGACTTTCGAGTTCACTTCTTCGGCCAGGTCGGTGAACTTGATCTTGGGAGCCTGCTGCAGCTTTGCAAACTGCTCGAGGCGATCGAATTGTTTCGCCTGCTGCATCGTGCTTTGTGGGCCTAACCCGAGGCGCTCCATGCCGCCGCCCGCGAAGCGCTGCGACTTGTTGGCCATACCCGTCTGTTCCCACATGGTGAGGCCGGCATTGGGAGTCATCAAGAGGGCGTCTTTTTCGGAACGGTCCATGGTCATGTGATATTCGCCGCACATACAGGTGTCGACGAATTCCACGATGACTTCCTGCCCTATGCCGTCGATATAGCGGTAGCGCCAGTCTTCGAATGGGAAGGTCGAGGTCTGGCCGCCACCTTCATCCATGGGACGCTCGTAGCTTCCGCCAGCGGGATGCGACTCGATTTCATCGGGCTTGCCGAATACGATGTAGATGCGGCCACGATCGGTCTTCCATCCCGGGACACCGGCAGCGAAGTGCTCGTTGGCGTAGGCGATGCGCTGGTAGTGCTCTTCCTTATATTCGTTCTCTTCGGTATCGGGAGTGGGGTCGCGGCGCTGCCAGAACGCCTCAATGAAGTTGTCGCGCTCTTCGTCGTTTGAGAGCTGCCGGAAAGCCGCACGCTCTTCGTCGGTGATGATGTACGAGACGTCCTCATCGAGCCACTTTTTATAGGGCTTGCTTAATTCCTGCTTGAGCGCCTTGGCATTCTTCTTTCGCTGTTTGTCGTCGGTTGGGCGCTTGAGGGGGTCGACCGCATCCTGGGGGCCGGTCTTTTCGGCCGTCTTTTGGTCTGGGTTGCTCTGAGGCTGGTCCTTCGGCTGGTCCTGAGCGACGGCGTTGGAAGCCAGCACGCTCAGAGAACCGATGATTAAGACACGCAAAAAGGTCTGAAAAGAAGCTACCCGGAACATGAGAGGGACTCCTGCGAAGACAACCGTCGTCTGCTCATTTTAAGGCCCCGCGGATGTGAAAGCAAGGTAAGTCTTGGACCCAGAACTCATTGATCCCAGCTCTCGCTTGCTTAGAACCTTGCATCCCCGGTGGAGTTGCCTGAGCCCGAGTGCGAAATCTGGCTGTAAACGGCTGGGCGACAGGACTATAATGTAGGGTTTCAGGGGCGGCCACTATCATTCCCCAGTGTAACGGGTCTCGGCACTTCTTCTAATTAGATCTGGAACTTTCTGCGCGGCAAGATCGTAACAGAAGGTGTGTGTCCGTCACCCGACCGATGCTGAGGGTATTTTCGTCGGTAGATAATCGTTTTGGCACGTTTGACCGAAGACAAGATTACGTGCTCGGGGTGTGACGGCAAACTATGAAAGCTTGGAAGAAGATCGCAATCGGAGTCGGCATTGTCATTGTACTTGCAATCATTGTCGGCTTTACCGTTCATCAGAGCAGCAAGAATGTTGCCACCGTACAGACGGGCAAGGTCTTGCGGCAGGATCTGGCGACCATCGTAAGCGGTTCGGGTGAAATTAAGCCCAAGACCTACGCGAATATCGGGGCCAATGCATTTGGAAAGATCACCCACCTGTACGTCAAGGAGGGGGATCACGTAAAGAAGGGGCAATTGCTGGCGCAACTGGAGAACGTACAACCGTCGGCAGACGTGACTGCCAACGAAGCTTCGCTGCAGGCAGCGCAGACTGATGCACAAGCCGCCGACGCGGCGCTCAAGACTTCGCAGGCGGATTTGGTGCGCGCCCAGGCGGATTATGACCGCAACAAGATGGACTGGGAGCGGGCCCAGAGCCTGTTCAAAGATGGCCTGATTTCAAAGTCGGATTTTGACAGCCGCAGGAATGCCTGGGCGACTGCCGATGCCGGACTGGAGCAGGCACGAGCCCGTGTGGCGCAAGCCAAGGCTCAGAAGGACTCGGCGGACCGGCACATTGCGCAAGCCAAGGCTACGCTGGTGCACTATTCGGACCTGTTGCAGAAGACGACGAATACGGCTCCGTTCGACGGAGTCGTAACCAACCTTCCAGTGCGCGAAGGGGAGACCGTCGTAGTGGGCATCCAAAACGCACAGGGAAGCACGTTGATGACGATTGCCGACATGTCGGTGATTACGGCAGAAGTGAAAGTGGACGAGACCGATATCGTCAATGTGCGTCTCGGTCAACCGGCGGAAGTGGCCATCGACGCAATTCCGAAGAAGATTTTTCATGGGACGGTGACTGAAATCGGAAACAACGCCATCATCCGTTCGAGCGGCGTGTCGACGTCGCAGCAAACCTCAGCGAGCGAGGAAGCGAAAGACTTCAAGGTAGTCGTGACTGTGACTGATGCGCCCGCGGACTTGCGGCCCGGTCTTTCGACCACAGCCAAGATCACGACCGCCAAGCGCAGCAACGCGCTCGCGCTCCCGATCCAGGCGCTCACACTGCGGAGCAAGGAGCAGATTGATGCGCAGAACAATCCTCCGGGATCGGTGCATGCCGCGCCCCCAGCGGTAAAGGAAGTCGCATCCAAAAGCAAAAAGGAGGATGACTTGCAAGGAGTCTTTGTCATCCGCAACAAGAAAGCAACCTTCGTGCCTGTGACCACCGGGATTACTGGTACGACGGATATCGAAGTGCTCGATGGGCTGAAAGAGGGAGATGAGGTTGTTACGGGGAGCTACAAAGTCCTGAGGACGTTGAAGCCGGGAAGCAGCGTCAAGGTCGACAATACGGCGCCCAAGAAGGAAGAAGAGTCGTCATAACCTTAGCCGGCCTGATGCGTCCAACACAGAAGCCGGTACAGGTCTCAGACACGGGAGCCCAGGGAATCTAACGGCAAGATCGGAGAGGTCAGTGGCACCGGAGCAGGAGAAAAACATGGCAACCGCAGAAGTCATCAGCATGCCCAACACCGCTAATCTTGCGCCGCCCCAGTCATGCATGATCGCGGCCGAAGATCTCTGGAAAACATACGACATGGGTTCGGAGCAGCAGGTCCATGCATTGCGCGGGGTGAACCTGCGCATTCAGCGCAATGAGTATGTCGCCATCATGGGTCCCTCAGGTTCCGGGAAGTCGACGCTGATGAACCTGATCGGCTGTCTCGACACTCCGTCGCAAGGCAAGTACTGGCTGAACGGTCAACTCGTCAGCGAGCTGGATGACGACGAGCTGGCGCGTATCCGGAACAAGGAAATTGGATTCGTGTTCCAGACCTTCAACCTGCTGGCGCGCGCCACCGCGCTGCACAATGTGGAACTGCCTCTCATCTATGCCGGAGTTCCCACCGACGAACGCAATGAGCGCGCAAAGAACGCGCTCGATCAGGTAGGCATGGCATCGCGCATGATGCACAAGCCGAATGAATTGTCGGGCGGCCAGCGGCAGCGCGTCGCGATCGCGCGAGCACTGGTTAACAAACCCTCGATCATTCTCGCGGACGAGCCGACCGGAAACCTCGACTCGCAAACCGGTGTCGAGATCATGGCGCTATTCGATCGCCTGCAGCGGGAAGGCAACACCATTATTCTGGTCACGCACGAGCACGACATCGCCGAATACGCGCACCGCGCGATTCACATCAAAGACGGCGTAATCGCCAGCGACCAGAGAAGCCAAAACCATCAGAAGTAGAAATTTACGACGAGTGAGTCCAGGCCCAGCCGCACCGGCTGGGCCTTGCTCTTGTTTGAAGATGAAGTTCGTAAACGGCAGTTTGGTGTTTCTGCGTCCTGCGCCGGTTCGTACAGCGCGATGTCATCCCGGCATGTATCACGGGGCTGGGTTCCACCGGCTTTCGATTTTCGGCGGGTGTAGCAATGTCTGTAAAACGACGCAGTACTGCTCCGTCTTTTCGTGTAAGGCGCGCAGTTGCTCTGGAGTGGCTTCCGGCGCATCCACATCAAATTGCGCGCGAATTGCCTCGAAACCTACCGGCACTTCTTTCGATAATCCCAAAGTGCCTTGCAAATCCATCTCGCCAGTCACGGTGACTTCGATGCGGCGAGTTGGAACGCCCATAGCCGTCGCAACCAGCTGGCACGTCAGTTGGGCACATGCCGCCAAAGCTCCAAGTAACAAATCGCCAGAGCACGCTGCCGTGCCCGAACCTCCAACTCCCGTATGCGCTTCAGCCTGGTACATCGCGCGCCCGATATCGACCGAGCATGACAGTGGCGTAGATGTCTCACTTCCCTTCGCGGTAAGAGTGATGCGGGAGCTCGCCGGCTCGCGACGATACTGTTCTTTTAATGGCTTTTGCAGCGATCTGATATCCAAAGGTCCTCCAATTTTTTGAAAGGGGTGATCAAAAGGCGTGCAGCTAGACGCCAAAGCGCTCCCGATAAGTGCTGGGCGACTCGCCCGTGTGCCGCTGGAAGATCGCTCGGAAAAATGCCACATCATGGTACCCCACAGCATCGCTAACCTCCTGCATGCTGCGGTGATTGGTTTCGAGGAGCCGCTTCGCCGCTCCGACGCGGAGCTTCTGCAAGTAAGCTAATGGGCTGTCACCAGTGGCCTGCTTGAAACGGCGGACGAAGTTACGCAGGCTCATGCCGACCTTGTGCGCGGGGGCCTCCAGAGGAAAGGGCCGATGAAAATTCTCATGCAACCACTCCTGCGCGGCCGAAATCGACTCGTCGTTGTGCTCGGTCTTGAGCGGGATCATGGCAAATCCAGATTGCCAGGCGCGAGGCGTTTCGATGAGCAAAGCCTTCGAACTCTCGAGAGCAATCTCATGTCCGCAGAACTTCTCGACGAGATAGAGACTGAGATCGAGCGCGGCATGAACTCCGCCGCCGCAATAGAACCCGCGATCTTCCGTCACCATTAGCTCCGGCATCCACTTCACTCTCGGATACATCTCGCGAAATCGGGCCGCCAATGCCCAGTGCGTGGTTGCGCGCTTGCCATCGAGCATCCCGGTTGCCGCGACCAAACCCACGCCGGAACACACGCTGGCGATCGCCACTCCACGCTTCTGCCATCGCTTGAGCCAGGGCACGATGGGTGCGTTGCGTTCCAGAACATCGTCAACGCTGAGCCCTGTCGTGGGAATGAAGATGAGATCTGTTTTGCGGATTTTGTGAATCGCAGTCATCGGTTGGATCGAGAGTGGGCCATCGCAGGCCACAGGTCCACCGTCAGCCGATGCCGTGATTACGTCGAAGCGCGGCTTCTCGGGCTTGCCGGTCAGGTGATTCCACAACGAACCGGCATGGCGAAACACTTCCATCGGACCCACCGCGGTGGACGAGAAAGCCTGATCAAGCAGTAGGACAGTGACTTGAATCATCGGATTCTCCAAAAACGAAACGCATGGCGTAATAACCTACCTACATTGGCATATCTGCCATCTTGTTGCAAGGCACATTTGTAAATACTTTGTAGTCACTGGATGCGACTCATCCGAGATCAGCGAAAAGCGAGGGATTAATCATGGCGACTGCACAGAAAATGCCAAAGATCGTCAACGGGGTGAATGTTGACAATCTTTTTACAACCATCGACGCGATCAAAGCGACGCCGAAGATCGCGAAGTTCAACTTTCGGGTACAGAACACTTGGGAGGGAGCAAGCTGCAACAGCACCACCGTAGGTGCGTTCCACGGCGCCGGGCAGGAACAGGCACGCCAACGGCCGTTCGTGCTGCAGGCGGACGAGCCTGCGGTTCTGCTGGGGCAGGATACTGCGGCGAATCCAGTGGAACACCTCCTCCACGCCCTCGCCTCATGCGTCACAACTTCGATGGTGTATCACGCAGCCGCACGTGGCATTCACATTGAAGAAGTCGAGTCGACACTGGAAGGAGACATCGATCTCCACGGCTTTCTTGACCTCGACAAGAACGTTCGCAAGGGATACGAGGGCATTCGCGTGACTTTCAAGGTGAAGGCCGACGTGCCCGAGGAGCAACTGCAGGACATTGTTGAGCTCGGCACGGGACACTCACCGGTTTTCGATTCACTCCTCAAAGGCGTGCCTTTGTCGGTGAAAGCGGAGCGGCTGTAAGGCCCGCAGTTGCGAACAGAAATCTTCCCTACAAACCCTAACTCTAGAAGGAGAAACCTATGACACAAATGAAGAAGCTAGTTCCTCACTGGGCCCTGATCATTCTGAATCTGTCGGTCGTGTGGGGTACGGTTACCGTTGCTCCACTGTTCGCCCAGGATTCTATGCATGCAAATCACGCACCCGCCAAGCTGGTGCAAGAAGTACGGCAAGCGACGCGGCAATTCATCAACGTCAACAATGCCGGCCCGGCCGGCTACGGACCCGCGTTTGGCTGCGTAAGTGGGCCAGACCATGGAGCCATGGGCATTCACTACGTCAATGGCCCTCTGGTCGGCGATGGCCAACTTAAGGTGGAGAATCCTGAAGCGCTGATCTATGAGCCGGTCGGCAATGCCCGCAGGCTCGTCGGTGTGGAATACATCGTGGACGCCGCAACGTGGCTGGCCGCGCACGACAACACTCCCCCATCGCTGGAAGGACAGGACTTCCAGTTCGTGGGTGCGCCGAACCGGTTCAACCTCGATCCGTTCTTCGAACTGCATGTCTGGGCTTGGCGCGACAATCCCCAGGGTGCGTTTGTGGATTGGAACAACTCAGTGACTTGCGAGCTGCAGTAGTTTTATTTCAGGGGACTCTACTGCACTTCGGGAATGCTCGTCCGGGCCTTGCGCTTGGGCGAGCATTTTTCTTTTCTCGCCAAAGCTATGTTGAGGATGCTCGCGCTCGCATTGCATCATCTGGTGAGTTCGGCTTCGCGTTCGCCACGGTAACGCGATCTCTCCCTTCCCGCTTGGCGCGGTAGAGCGCCGCGTCGGCGGCTGCGAGCAATACGCCAGGTTCGGTTCCGTGCTCCGGCAGAGCGGCTACCCCGAACGACGCGCTGATCTGGCCGAGCGATCGTTCCCGATGCATGACCGCCAGATCGCGCAGTCTCGATCGCATGCGCTCGGCGCGCAGCTCGGTCGAGTGGAGGCTTGCCATGGGCAGGATAATGACAAACTCTTCGCCACCGTAGCGGCACACCACATCTTCCGCGCGAACGCTCTTCTTCAGGAATGCCGCGGTCTCCCGAAGTACCGCATCCCCCGCCTCGTGCCCGTAGGCGTCGTTGAAAGTCTTGAAGTGATCAAGGTCAAGCATGATGACTCCCAGAGGCAGTACCGAACGTACGGCGCGCCGAATCTCGCGTTCGAGCGTTTCTTCCAGGTATCGCCGGTTGAAGAGGCCGGTGAGAGGGTCACGAATCGACTGGTTGCGGAGAGCATCGCGCAGGCGCAGGTTCGCAACCGAGAGGCCCACCTGCTCGGCACACATATTCGCCGCGGGCAGGACTGATTCCGAAATTTCGGACGCAGTCATGTTCTGGAAGTGGAGAATGCCGACGGATTCCCCGTGTGACAACAGCGGGATACAAAAGTAGGAGTACTCGCCTGCCATAACGTGCTTGCAACGCGCGGTCGAATCGCCGGCGAGAACCTGATGCGCGTGGCCGGTCCGCAAGGCCCAGCAGTCAGAAGGCTGGAAGACACTCTCAGCAGGTCGGTAATCGGACCAGGAAGTCGCAACTTCGAGGCGGTCGCGCGATGCATTGAACAGAAGTACGGTGCCACGCAATTCGGGGAAGATTTTCGGCGCCATGCCGCAGATGACCGAGAGCAGATCCTGCATGTCAGAGCAACTCTGGAGCAGCTCCGACATCTTGGCCAGAGTCGTGGCGCGGTTCGAACGCTTCGTGAGTTCTTCGACCATGCGTTGGCTTTGCTGATTGAGTTCCTGCTGAGCCAGCGCGCGCTCGCGCATCTCGGTCTCCAGACGCAGGTTTGCTTCCATCAGTGCAGCCGTGTGCTGCCGTATCTCCTCGTGAAGGACTTGTTGATTGCGCCTTTCGCCTTCGATGTCGACGCAGCAACCGAACCACTTCGTGATCGTACCTTGCGAGTCGCGCGCGGGCATGGCGCGAATCACATGCCAACGAAACTCTCCTGAACTGGTTCGAAGGCGATATTCCGCTTCGCTGGGAGCCCCCGTCTGCCGTGCTTTCGTCCAGTTATTCATGGCGACCGGGATGTCATCGGGGTGAATCGCCTGCTGCCAACCCCAGCCACGAGTCTGATTCAGCGTAAGGCCAGTCAGCTTGCACCAGTGCTGGTTGGCGTAATCGATTGCGCCGCCGGGAACGGCGGTCCAGACGATTTCAGGAATTGCCTCCGCGAGCAGGCGGAAATGGGCTTCACTTTCGCGACGAGCCGTTTTGCGAGCCAATGCCATCGCCAGGACCGCAGCGGCTAAGGCGAGCACCGCCGCCAGCAATGTCAGCCAGTAGTCGTGGGAATCTTCGAATATCCGGGAATGTGAGGCTACGAGGATGGGCGAGATCGGGTGCAAGCGCGGCTATTCCCCTCGACAACGAGTCGTTGGGAATGAGGCACTCCGTCGTCCACGGAGTGTTAGGAATTCTAAATCTTCGCTCGGCGACAGCAGAGAAGATCTGTCCAAAATAAAAGAGACGCAGGCAGGCTGCGTCTCGAGTAAATGTCATACCTAACCTGTTACGGAGTGGTGCTGACCGTTTTTACGGTGGCGGAGTTGGTCGGCAGATTGCGTCCGGCAACAAAGAAATTGTGGTCATACATGTTGCGGTACATGCGGCCAGCGATCTCGGCCGCCTTGGGACCGAACGTTGGACGTCCGCCTTCGAGAAAGATTACGACGACAACGCGTCCGATCTCGGTGTTGGCATACGAGGCAAACCAGCCATACCGAGTGCCTTGGTGCGAGCACGTGCCGGTCTTGCCCAGGATTTCTTGTTCGCTGAAATTCAGCCGCAGTCGGCGAGCGGTACCGTACTGTACCGCGCCAGCCATGCCATCGGAGAGTTCGGGAATTAGCGGCGCAATGTCCAATTGACGCTTCACGCGCGGTTGGAAATTCGCGACTTCTTCGGGGGTGGTCGGATGCTGCAGATAGTAGAGCGTGCCGCCATTGGCGATTGCGGAGACCATGGCTCCGAGTTGCAAGGGAGTCATGGAAACGCCTTCACCGAAGGAGCACATCTTCCCTACTCCGCCGAGCTTTTCGGGAATGGCTTCGTCGGGGTAGCTGCCAACCTGTTCACCTGCGATGCTGTATCCGGCGAGTTCGCCGAGACCGTACTGATGGGCGTAGTAGGCGACCTTCTCAAACCCGAGCCTGCGTCCAAGGGCTTCGAAATAGGCATTGTTGGAGTGAGCCAAGGCGGTGGTCAGATTCATGCGATAGCGTCCGCCCAGAGAAACCGGAGTTTCCTTCGACACCAATCCTTCGCTCAAAGCGGCGAGCGCGACCGAAAGCTTAATGGTGGAGCAGGGCTGTGCACCGCTCGAGAGCGCCAGCTTCTGGTTGACCATCGCCAGTACGCGTCCGCTGGTCGGCTCGATCGCGACCACGGTACCGTTCATGTTGCCCAGCGCGTCGATGGCAGCCTGGCGGACCACTGGATCTTCCCCATCGGTGATATCACTTGCCGTGAGGCCGTCCGCGAACGAGTTCGCGGTGAAGCGCTCGTAATAACGTCGACGGTGGCGAGTGGTCAGCGAAACGCGGCGCACATGGGCGCTGCGGGTGCGCGCGAGTCGACGGATCCGGCGGCGCGTACGCTGTGTTTCACTTAACTTCTGAGATTTCGATTTCGAGGGGGTGTGGGTGGTAATGCGCGCGGCCCAGCCGATACCTGCCAGTGATACGCAGGCGCAAAGGACCAATGCAAGACGAAGAAGGCGTCCCCTAAACATCTGTGTTTTCACTCCCGGAATCTATGTACTTCGATGCAAGCTCACTGCCAGCGCGCGGTAACTATGCCCTTTCGCCTGACTGTGTTGATAGTAGAAGCTTTACGGCAACGGAGGCAATGAAAAAGTTTTGAAATGATAAAACACTAATTTCGCTTCAACCCATTATGGAACAACAACATACCTGAGGATTACCGCAGGTCAGACCCCTTCGGTAATGGGTTACTTGATTACTTAAAAGGCACCCTCCAGGTGAAAAGGTTTGCGCAGTTTTAGGGTTTCAACGTTTCAAACTGGCATGGCATCAGCGCCTTTGTGTGAAACTCTGAACCTTAAAAGTCTTCTCACATCACGTCATTTCTTTTGCGCAGAAATGCCGGTACATCCAAGTCGTTCTGCTCAAAGTTGCTGACCATTGCGCCGCGCATGGTTTCCAGTGAGACCACGTCGGCGGCCACGCGTTCCGTCTGTGTCATCGACATCGAGATTGCCGCGTCTTCCACATAGGAGCGCTCTTCGCGCGCGGGCTCTGACATAATGTGCGGCGGCATTGGCTCCGGCATCGGCTCTTCGTCCGAGATGGGCCGCGGAAATTCCATCGCCTCGTCATGAATCGCGGCGAATGATGTACGCGTCTCCTGCTTGCGGGGACGCGCCACTGGCATCTCACGGAATCCGGTGGCAATAACCGTGATTTTCACCGCGTCCTTCATCTTTTCGTCGAGGACAGCCCCGAAGATGATGTTCGCATCTTCGTGCGCGGCGCTCTGGATGATCGAGCACGCCTGCTGTACTTCGGCGAGTTTCAACGAAGTCGATCCGGTGATATTGATCAGGATGCCGCGGGCTCCGTCGATCGCGCCCGCTTCGAGCAGCGGCGAAGCGATTGCGCGCTGCGCAGCTTCGGTCGTGCGGTCGGCTCCGCAGGCAGAGGCTGTGCCCATAACGGCGTATCCCATGCGCGCCATGATCGTCTTCACGTCGGCGAAGTCGCGGTTGATAATTCCCGGGATCGTGATGATGTCCGAAATCCCCTGCACGCCCTGGCGCAAGATGTCATCCGCGACGCGGAAGGACTCGAAGAATCCGGCGTCTTCAGCAACCGCAAGTAGCTTTTCGTTCGGAATCACGATGGTCGTATCGACCGACTCCATCAGCTCCGAGATGCCGCGCTCCGCCTGCTGCATGCGACGCTTGCCCTCGAACGCGAACGGCTTCGTGACAACTGCAACCGTCAGAGCGCCCATCTCGCAGGCGAGCGATGCAATAATCGGAGCCGCGCCCGTCCCGGTGCCACCGCCGAGGCCTGTCGTAACGAAGACCATGTCCGCGCCTTCGAGCGCCTCGATGATCTTGTCGGAATCTTCCAGTGCGGCCTTGCGGCCGACTTCCGGATTCGCCCCGGCGCCGAGCCCATTCGTCAGTTTCACGCCCAGCTGCAGCTTGACTGGGGCGTGCGACATCCGCAGCGCCTGCAGGTCGGTGTTGGCCACAATGAACTCGATGCCCTCCACTCCGGCATCGATCATGCGGTTGACTGCGTTGCCGCCGCCTCCGCCTACGCCGATGACTTTGATCTTGGCGTCGTTGCGGGCCTCTTCGTTAAAGCTGATGCGAATGTCGTTGCTCATAGTGAACTCCTGATTTGAAATGCGAAACCGATCAACCACGACGGGCACGGAGGTCCGCTAACGATGACCGCGTGTTTCCTCGTGGAACTTCGTGTCCCTGGTGGTTCATGCTCCCTTGCCTACGAACATTGCTTTCAATCTCGATCCCAAGCCGCCTTCCTGCAGTCCGCGGGCAACACGCGCTCGCTGGCCGTAATTCACCATGCCGAGGACGGTCGCAAACTCCGGCTCCGACAGCGTTGAAGGCATCTTGGCTAATGGGGCGGGCCATGACAGACGAACGGAGCGGCGCAGCGCAGATTCCGCCACATCGAAGATGCCTGGCAGTCGAGATGCACCTCCGGTAAGAACGATGCCGGCGATACACACTTCAAACATGCCGCTCTGGCGCAATGCGTCCCGCATCATCTCGAAAAGTTCTCGCGCGCGCGGCTCCAGGATTTCGGCAACCAGCCGCTGCGGCAGAAGACGCGATGGACGATCTCCCACCGAAGGCACTTCCACCTCGTTCCCTTCGGGGATTAAAGTCACAACCGCGCTGCCGTAGTTCTTCTTGATCTTTTCCGCATCGGCCAGCGGTGCGCAGAGGCCGACGGAGAGGTCGCTGGTGAAGTGATCTCCTCCAACGGGGACCACGCCCGTGTACGCGACTGCGCCTTGCTGGAAGACGATAAGTTCGGTTGAGCCAGCGCCGATATCTGCCAGGCAAACTCCGAGTTCGCGCTCATCGGAGCGAAGAACCGAATCGGCCGCGGCGAGTGGCTCGAAAACGGTGTCGTCAACATGAACTCCCGCCTTATTCACAGCCGTAATCACGTTCTGGGTCGCACTCGTCGCAGCGGTCACCATGTGTACACGGACTTCAAGCCGTGCCGCCATCATCCCGAGCGGATCATGCACGCCGGACTGGTCGTCGAGAATGAACTCTTGCGGGAGCAGATGAAGAATCTCGCGATCGGCGGGGAGAGGAATCGCACGGGCACGCTCGACCGCTTGCTTGATTTCATCCCGGCCAATTTCTCGCGGACGCGTGCCCAGACTGATGCCGCCATGGCTGTTGACACCCCGCACGTGCGCCCCGCCGATCCCTATAATCGCATGCTCGACCGGCGCCCCGGCCAGGTCTTCGGCAGCCTCAACCGCTTTCTGTATCGAAGAGATGGCCTTGTCGAGTTCGACGATTACACCCTTCCGCGATCCACGGGAGTCGGCGACACCGTGTCCTCGGTAGCGCAAGCCGAAGTCGGTCACCTCCGCCACCAGCGCACAGGTCTTGGCACTGCCCACATCAATCGCGGTGATATAGCTTCCCTGCTGGCTCGCCATTCTTATGAGTTCCCCAAGGTCAATAATTTCGCCGTCACTGCTTCACCACCGCCGCGCTCGGCTTCGGACTCGACGCGCTCGCGGTCACAGACGCCGAAGGTTTCTTCCAGGCTGAGTTCGCGTGTGCCGCACGAGCCACCGTCGTCTTTGCGGGGAGACTGTGCGGGGGCGCTGACCTTGCCGCCGCAACATGCTTTACCGGCACTTTCCTGGGCGCGGGCCTTGCCTTGACGACTGCCCTCTTTTGCCGCACTCTCACGACCGACTTTTTCGTGACTGCCTTCGGATCGGGCTTCTTTTCGCTCAACTCAAATGCTAGCTTTGGAATCGACCTGTCGTGCGGGTTGATCTTCGTAGTTAAGGCGGCGGGCTTTACACCAGCAGCCACTGCAGCCTTTGCCGCCGAAGCGCTCAGTGCTGCAGGCTTGGGCTTGCCTTCCACATCTGGATTCACAATGACCTGGTTGTCATAGCGCAGATTCACCGACTCGAGCTTCTGGAATTGCTGACGCCATTGCTGCACGTGGCTGACATAGATCCTGTAGCGCTTCAGATAATCCGACGAACCGAGTTCGACGAGAACATCTCCCGCGGCGTCATTCACGCGCACCTTTAAATTTTCGAGATCCGAAAGATCAACCTCGCTTAGATCCTGCGAATAGCGCGCACCACCTGAATCCAGATCCTGCACAAGTTGGTTGTAGGCCTTCATGCGCGGCACGCGCGTTGAGAGCGGCTCGCCAGGATACATCCCGAGAATTACCGGGAAGGAATACTTGTGCTTCTGCGGAAGCTCCATCAAGGTGCCGCCCGCATCAATCAGGAAAATCCTTGGACCCACGCGCGCAAACGCCACCGGAGTGCGTTCATGGATTTCGACTCTCAGCCGGTTGGGCACGAAGCGCATGACGCTAGCGGATTCGACCCACGGAATCTGTTCAAGCTGCACCTTTTGCTGGCTGAGAGGGACGAAAAAAATATTTCGTCCGATGTCGGCGCCCATCACGTCCATGATTTGCGCCTTCGTGACGTTCTGCATGCCTTCGATGTCGATGTCGTCGCTCGACTCGATGCGAAAGCGCCACGAACGCTCGCCATAGTGGTAGAGGGCAGCGGCCCCCACTCCAGCAGCGCAGAGAATTAGCACAGCAACGGAGCCCCACAACAGGCGATTGGCAGTTTTCTTGGGAAGCGAACTGCGGCGGGCAGGAACGCGCTTTTGCGCGCGAAGGAAAGGAGATTCCTCATTTACATCCAGGTCTACCAGACGCGCATCATCCAGCTCCTCGCGGGTGGATGCTTCATCGCGAGACAGCTGACTGGGCCTGTACAACTCCTCCTGCATGATGGTGGAACCACTTTTTCGCGCCATCAACTGGAAGTTGTCGTGAGGAATCGCTGAGCTTTTTCAATATAGCTTCATTTCTCGAATTGAGATAGACAAAATTTCTAAGGTTTTGCACAGGCAGGAACCGTTTTGTGTACGAGCACGAAAGCGCTAGAGCGGTGCGCACTGGGAAGTCGGTAAGTGAGCATTGACCACTGAGCAACAAGCACCGAGTAATGAGTAACGGACAGCGAAAGTCGATCAGCGATCGTGCGCAACCACGCGTGAGTGGCTTCACTCGCAAGTTTGTCATTCCGACAAGGGAGCGAAGCGACCAAGGAGGAATCTGCTTTCGTCCGCAGCACAGGCACAGATCGGAGCACCCATCAAAAAAGGCGCGGATGGATTCCGCGCCCCGGAGGCAAAGATGAGAGCGTTTCTAAACCGGTCCGGCGCCAGGCGCCTGGATGTGAATTTCAGGCATCTCCGGCATTCTTGCATGCGGCGCACGGGGAATATTCACGCGCACGCGCGGACATACTATCTTGGGGACACTGATCGAAACAGGGGCAAAGTCCACCGCAGGAATTCGCATCGCAGCGAACTGGGATTGCAGGCGGGCGCGATTCCCCTGCAGGCGTGCCAGTTGCGCCATTTGGCGATCTGAAATCGCCTGGACACGGGCAAACTGGACGTCCGACCGGACGATGTGCTCCTGCGCCCGCTGCATGGCCGCCGCAAACCGGCAGGGCGTCAGTTCGTTCGGGCTCGTCACATAGCGGGCTTCCGTCATGAATTGGTCGGCATGTCCGGTGGCCAGCGCCAAAACTGCGTTGGTGTTGTGCCCAACCTGATCGACCATCCGGTGCGCCCACCGCAGGCCGCCGTCGTGATAGCTTGCGTTCAGTCCGGCTGCCAGCACCGCCGCGCCTAGCCATCCCCATGCTTGTGTTTTCATTGCCTTAACCCCTTCTGCATTGATAGACGGAGCGGTTCTCGATGCGTTAGCAGGGGATACGCAAGAGATTTCGGAAAAGTTCCAAAGACCCCAACTTCAATGGACCTGTACGCAGCAAACGGCACCTCGCGGGGGCTATTCTACGCACTGGCTGTCTGAGCATGCTTGAGACGGCCAGACTTCTTTCAGTGTCATTCCGGAACTGCCGTCGCCCCTTCTACAATCGTTGGAACAATCTCGACTGGAAAGTCGATGGATCGGGCGATGAAGCAGAGGTCATGGGCTTCCTGGTGCAAGGCCGCCGCCAACCCCGGGTCGGAACCGCCGGCCGTCGTCACTTTGGGCTGCAACGTTACACGCACAAACTGTCCTGATCCGTTGGTATTGAGCTGCAGCACACCAGTCGCGGAGTCCTGATATTCCAGAACCGTGATTCCATGGGTGGAGCACAGATGCAGATACCACAACATGTGGCACGAGGATAGGCTTGCCACCAGGAGTTCTTCCGGATTGTAGCGCGAGGTGTCGCCCCGAAATGCGGGGTCGCTGGAACCGCTGATCGCTGCCTTGTCCCCTGCATGGACGAGGTAATCGCGACGGTAGCTGCTGTAGGATTTTGTGCCTTCTCCGGTGTTTCCTGTCCATTGAATGGAGATTTCGTAAGTGTGTTCTTTCGATAACCCTGCTGGCTTCCGTGCAAGTTCATTTTCATACTCCTGCATCCATGCGTCAGAAATCTCTCGTCCTAACGTGACGTTGTCGACCACGAGAATCAGTTGGCCGGCGTGATCGCTGTATTGAACTTCGATATTGACGCCCGCTTGTGCAAATCTTCGGCAGATCATCCCGAGTTGTCCGACTTCATCTTGACGCAACCGTTGCACTAGCACTTCGGACTCTTTCCACACTCGCATGCCCGCGTGCTCGAGCGCCTTGCAAGCGATGGCACCATCCGCAACGAGAAAGTGCGCGACGGCGCCTTGGCTTGTAAGCCACGAGCCGCCTCCTTCAATACTGATCCCGGCGCTAGCAAGAGCTTCCGCCACCTCTGCCAGCGCGCCGGGGCGATTCTCCAACTCTATGCATAGATCCTTCATACCGCACCTCTGTTCTCGCGGACTCTTCTATTCCTTTACCGCTTCCACGTGCTCCACCGCGATCGCCATGGAACCACCGCGGCTGAACATTGGGCCGGTGATCTTTACGAGTTTGCCCACGAAGGGGAGTAGCTTCACCCGGACATCCGAATCGGGCATCTCGGTGGAGATCGGGTGGTAAACCTGCTGATCTTTCGTCAAGATCACGAGCGGCGAGCCTCCGCGAACGCAAGCCTCGACGCATCCGTTGGGAAGAGGCTTGGTCACCTCATGGAAGCGGTGCACACACGCGCTGTCGCGCAAGTAGCCGACAACGCTCGTTTCAGGCGTGGTCTTCTGCGATGCGACTTGCGCGAGAAAGAGGACACCAAGAACAAGCATTGAAGGGATCGACATCATTTCTGTCTCCATTTCTTACGGGTGAAGAGTGCACAACGAGTAACAGCGTAGCGTTTGGGACTACACCTATGTTTAAATAGCTATCGAACTATGCGTGCGGATTCAATCTCGCAAGTGGCTCAACTTGTCGGCGAGCCGGGACGCCTTCGTATGCTCATCGCACTGCTGAATGGGGCCGGGCATTCCGCGTCCGAGCTGGCGATGTCGGCGGGAGTGTCTCCCCAGACTGCGAGTTCGCATCTGTCGAAGCTGCTCGCGGGCGCCCTCGTGAGTTGCGAACAAGCCGGAAGACAACGTGTGTTCCGTCTGAAGAGCAGAGACGTCGCAAGTGCGGTCGAAGCTCTGGGGGCGCTCGCTCACGGACCTGAGAAGACGTCAATCCCGGAGATACGGTTTGCCCGAACCTGCTACGACCACCTGGCCGGAGTGCTGGCAATCGCACTAAGGAGTGAGCTACTGCGAAGCGGTGTGCTTCGCCAGGGCGAAAATGGCTTTGATGTCACGGGCACGGGCAAGAAGAGTTTCAGGGAACTGAAGATTGATGTGGATTCTCTACGTCGAATGCGCCGTGGTTTTGGGAATCGCTGTCTCGATTGGACGGAGCGGCACCATCACATCGGAGGCGCTTTGGGCGCGGCATTGCTCACCACGCTGATTGAATCCGGATGGATCGTTCGGGTGCGCGGAACCCGTGCCGTCCGGGTGACGCATCCCGGGGAGCGCAGACTCGAAGAACTCTTCGGGATTCGTTGCGCAGCGCTCCGTGCGGAGCAGTCACAGAGTCGGAACATACGAGCAAGCGGAAGATTGTGAATTTCATTTGCTTCCACAAGGTTTTTAATCAGTACTACCCACCTGCGTTCAGCTTGTCCAGGATCATAGGCCCGAGTTGGGAGACGCTGCCTGCGCCCAGGGTGAGGATCATGTCACCTTCCTGGGCCGAAGAAGATGCGGACTCGATTGCGGCGGGAAACGAATTCACGTATTGCACCTGCTTGCCGCTACTTTCGCGGATCTTACCGGCTAGAGTCTCACCCGTGATGCCATCGATGGGTTGCTCGCTGGCCGCATAAATATCGAGCACGTTCAGTGTGTCCGCGTCGGCAAAGGCGGTGGTAAATTCTTCGATCAGATCGCGAGTGCGGGTGTAGCGGTGCGGCTGGAAAATCACGTGGATCTTGCGAAATCCGCACTGCCGCGCGGCGGCTAGGGTCGCTTTGATTTCGGTTGGATGGTGCCCATAGTCGTCGATGATGCTGATGCCCCCAGCCCGGCCTTTAAGTTGGAAGCGTCGGTCAACGCCACGGAATTGATCGAGCGCGGTGCGGATCGCATCGACCGGTACGTCGAGGCCGAGGCCCACGGCAACGGCAGCCGTCGCATTCAACACGTTGTGTGCGCCGGGGACATGCAGCGTGAACTCGCCCAGATCCCTCTTCTGATACGTAACCTGGAACCGGCTGTACGGACGCGAATCTCCGTTTCCTTCCCGCTTCGTCTCCTCGGCCTTAATGAGGAAATCCGAGCCGCGCCTCGTTCCGTACGTCACCGTGCGCCGCTGCACCTCGGGCAGCAACTTGCGCAGTAGTGGATCGTCATTGCAGGCCACGATCATGCCGTAGAACGGAATGCGATCCATGAACTCGACAAACGTATTCTTGACGTCGCGCATGTTGCGGTAACAGTCCATGTGTTCGCGGTCAATGTTGGTGACGACCGACAGAATGGGCGACAGCTTTAGAAATGACCGGTCACTCTCATCGGCCTCGGCCACCAGATATTGCGACTTTCCGAGCCGGGCGTTCGATCCCATCGCATCGACGCGTCCGCCAACTACCACAGTAGGATCGAGACCGCCGGCAGCGAGCACCGCCGCAACCATCGAAGTCGTTGTCGTCTTCCCATGCATCCCGGCGATGGCGATGCCGTATTTAAGTCGCATTAGTTCCGCCAGCATCTCCGCGCGTTGGATCACGGGGATGTGCAGCTTATGCGCTTCCGTGACTTCAGGATTTTCTTTGGCAATGGCCGAGCTGGTCACAACGACTTCGGCCCCCGCAATGTTCTCGGATCGATGTCCTTCAAACGTTATGGCACCAAGCTCCGCGAGCCGCTGCGTGACCGCGGAACTCTTCAGGTCCGAGCCGGAGACCTTGTATCCAAGATTCAGCAGGACCTCGGCAATCCCGCTCATGCCGATGCCGCCGATGCCTACGAAATGAATGCGCTGGATTTTTGCGAACATAAAGTCAACTGCTTCGCCACGGACTTACGCGGATCAACACGGATAAATCACATCAATGAAGAAAATTTATCCGTGAGAATCGGTGTGATCCGTGGCTGTTTGTCCTTCGATCCCGGCCACCCTTGCCGCCATCTTCGCAATGTCGCTGGCTGCGTTTGGATGCGACAGGGCACCTGCCGCGCCGCTCATGCGCTGCAAGCGCTGCGGATCCTGCAGCAAGGCAGCGATCGTCTCGGCGAGCCAGACGCCTTCGAGTTTCGATTCTTCCACAACTACTGCGGCTCCGTGACGCGCCAGTGCTTCCGCGTTCACGCGCTGGTGATCGTCCGCCGCACGCGGGAACGGAACGAATACCGCGGGCTTCCCTGCCGCTGCAATTTCCGCCACCGTGCTCGCGCCAGAGCGGCATACGACCAGATCGGCCCGTGCAAATGCTTCGGGCATGTCTTCGATGAACTTGAAGACCTCTGCCGACTCGTGATGCGAGTGGTAGGCCGCCAGGGCGTCGTTATAGTCACGGTCGCCGGTCTGATGAATGATGTGGATTCCGGGTGCTTCCCGCTGCAAAACGGGCAGGCACCGGAAGACAGCTTCATTGATGGCGTGCGCGCCCTGACTGCCCCCGAAAACGAGCACGGTCGGCGTGCCCCCGCGCTTCGGCAGAATGTCGAAGAATGCCTGTCTCACCGGAACGCCGGTCACTTGAGCCTGCCGGAAGTATTTCGCAGTCTCTTCGAAATGCACCGCAGCACCCGATACAAACTTTGCGACAACACGGTTCGCGAATCCCGGTACAACATTCGGCTCAAACGCCAATGTCGGAATGTGCTTCACGACTGCTGCAAGCATCGCCGGACCAGACGCATATCCGCCTACCCCGATCACAACGTCGGGCGCGAACTCATTCAGCATTCCAGCGGCCTGCCAGATGGCCCGCGGCAGATCGAAAGAGGTCTTCAGACGAGTCGTGAGGCTGACATTCTTCAGCGCTCCCACGCGCACTAACTGCAGCGGGTATCCCGCAGCCGGAACGAGCCGGTTCTCAATGCCACGAGCCGTCCCGATAAACATCACCTCAGCGTCATAACCCTTCTTCAGTTGGTTAGCGATGGCAAGGGCGGGAATGACATGTCCTCCCGTGCCTCCGCCCGCCAGAATGGCCCGCATGTGCTGACTATAAACCACAAGTACCTAGCCATGGATCGATGCGGATTCCACTGATAACCCACAAACATTGAATTCGAAAGCAGTGTAAATCCGTGGAGATCCGTGGCCTGGTCTTATTCGGCTTGCTTGGTGATATTCAGCAGCACGCCGGTGCAAGCCAGCGTGACAAACAGAGATGAACCGCCGTACGAGACCAGCGGCAGAGGGATGCCTTTGGTGGGCATCATTCCCAGTACGACACTGATATTGATGAGAGCCTGCATCACCACCATGCTCGTGATGCCGACGGCGAGATAGCGTCCGAAGAGATCGTCAGTCTTACAGGAGGCCCGCATGCCACGCCAGAGGAAGATTGCAAACAATGCAACCACGAACAGCGCGCCGACAAGCCCCAACTCTTCGGCAGTGACGGCGAAGATAAAGTCAGTATGCGGCTCGGGAAGATAAAAGAGTTTTTGCTTCCCCTCCATCAGCCCGGTTCCGGTGATGCCGCCCGTGCCCACCGCAATCAGCGATTGAATGATATGGAAGCCGGTCTTCTGCCGGTCGGCATAGGGATTCAGGAAAGCAAGGATGCGGTCACGCCGCCAGGCCACGTGAAAAATTAGGACATAAAGCACGGGCAGCGACGCCGCGAAGGCGTATCCGAAGTAGCGCATCCGCATGCCGGCGACGTACAGAATGCATGCGGCAATTCCTGCGCAGGCGATGGCGGTGCCCAGATCCGGCTGCAGCACGATCAGCCCCAAAAACAGAAGCACCGGAGCCGCCGCTGGGACAAGCGTTTTGCGCACGTCATTCATCGACTTCAGCCGGTTCTCGAGGAAATAAGCGAGAAACAGGATCAGTGCAGGCTTCGCGAGTTCAGACGGCTGAAACGAAAACCCGCCGGCATGGATCCAGCGGTGCGTGTTGTGTGAGCGGTCCAGGAGGAAAACGGAAATCAGCAACAGCGTGGTGATGCCCATGAACGAGAAGACCAGCGCGGGATGCTTATAGCGCTTGTAATCGAGTTTCATGGTGATGACCATCGCGATCAGTCCCGCGACGGCCCAGATCACCTGCTTGGAGAGGAACGCGTAGGGCGAGCCGAAGCGCTCGCGCGCCATGACGGCCGAAGCAGAAAAGACCATCACCAGTCCGACAAAAACCAGCAGCATGGTCACCGTAAACAGCCAGCGGTCGACACTCACGCGCTTCGCCATGGGACATTCATTTCACCACGGAGTGCTGAGGAAGGATTCTGATTCTTAGGTTTTGGGTGTTAATCGTCTTGGTTCGATGCGTCGAATTCGCGCACGAATGCTAGAGCTGGCAGTAGGTGAACAGTTTTGTCTGAGGCTATGTGATGAAAATCTTCAGCCAAGCCCACGCACAATTTCTTTGAACACCTTACCGCGGTGCTCGTAGCTTTTGAACTGGTCAAAGCTGGCGCAGGCTGGGGCCAGCAACACGATGTCTCCAGGTTGCGCGACGGCGTGAGCTTTGCGGATCGCGCTTTCTAGAGTTTCGGCGTGGACCAGTTCCGGCCCGCCGTCTTTCGCCGTGACGATTTGTGACTCAATCTTCGCCGCTGCGGCTCCGATGGTGTACACGCGCTTCACGCGCTTGCGCAGCAAGTCGTTGAGGACAGTGTAGTCGCTGCCCTTGTCTTTGCCGCCGAGAATCAGGTGGATGTTCGACGGGAACGACTCCAGTGCTTTAATCGTGGCATCGACATTGGTCGCCTTGGAATCATTGTAGTAGTCCACGCCCTTGATGGTCGCGACGAATTCCAGCCGATGCTCGACTGCTTTGAAATTCTGCACTGCGTGCCGGATCTTCTCCGGCGCGCAACCCATCAGCAGGCCAGTGCAGACAGCGGCGAGCACGTTTTCGAGGTTGTGCGCGCCTTTTAGCGGGATCTCGGAAACCTGAAGTATTTCGCGCTGCCCAGTCTTGTCGCGGAAGAGAATAGCGCCATGCCGCACCCACGCACCGCGCTGCACCTCTTGATGACGGCTGAACCAGAACACCTGTGCCCGGGTGCGGTCGCCCATATCAACGCACGTCGGATCATCTGCATTGAGGACGGCAAAGTCAGCCGCTTGCTGGTTTTCAAAAACCCGCGCCTTGGCGTTCGTGTAAATCTCGAACGTCCGGTGCCGGTCGAGGTGATCGGGCGTAACGTTGAGCACCACCGCAAGTTTCGGACGAAAATTATCGATCGTCTCCAATTGAAAACTGGAAACTTCTAGGACGATTACCGTCTCTGGCGTAGCGCGTTCCGCGAGCGAAATCGCGGGCGTGCCGATGTTGCCGCCGACGAGAGTGGGAAATCCCGAGGCCGCCATGATTTCTCCGGCGAGTGTCGTGGTAGTGGTCTTCCCATTCGAACCGGTAATAGCAATGATCGGGCCTGGCAGGAACTGTGCCGCGAGTTCAATTTCTCCGATGACGCTTTCGCCCATGGACCGAGCCTGCACCAGCGGTGCCGCGTCCACAGGAACTCCGGGCGAGACAACGATCAAGTCCTGTCCGCGGAAGGTTCGCTCGCCGTGGCCCCCGGTCTCGACCGTGATGCCATGATCGAGCAAGACCGGGATTTCGTTGCGGAGTTCATCCCCGCTCTTCGTATCGGAGACCGCGACCTTCGCGCCGTGATTCTTCAGGAACAGAGCCGATGCCACGCCCGACTTGCCGAGACCCACGACCAACACGCGTTTTCCGTTGAGTTCCATCGCAAACAGTTTCACCACGGACGTGCCGAGTCACTGAGAAGAACTTCTTATTGTATTTCCTCCGTGATTCCGTGTCTGTGGTAACCAGCTCCTATCTCAGCTTCAAGGTCGTCAGCGCGAACAGGGCAAAGACTAGCGACGCGATCCAGAAGCGCACGATCACCTTCGACTCGGACCAGCCCAGCAGTTCGAAATGATGATGGATCGGAGCCATCTTGAAGATGCGTTTCTTGCGCAGCTTGTACGAACCAACTTGCAGAATCACCGACAAGGCTTCAATTACGAAGACTCCGCCGATGAATGGCAAAAGGAGTTCCTGCTTAATGAGAACGGCTACAGTACCGATCGCTCCACCGAGGGCAAGCGATCCAACGTCGCCCATGAACACTTCCGCCGGATGCGCGTTGTACCAGAGGAATCCGATGGACGCGCCGACCATGGCTCCGCAAAAGATCGTCAGTTCCCCGATCTGTGGCATGCGCTGCAGTTCCAGGTATGTCGCGAAGGTCGCGTGACCGCTGACGTAAGTCAGCACGGTGAGAGCGCCCGTAGCGATCACAGTGCAACCGATCGCAAGTCCGTCGAGGCCATCGGTCAGGTTCACGGCGTTGCTCGATCCGACAATTACCAGTGCCACGAATGCCATAAATGGCAGGAACGCAAGCGGCCACAGGTGTGGATGCCGCTCAAGTACGCCAACTACCAGGTCGGGATGAAACTGCTTGAAGAACGGCACAATCAGCTTGGTCGAGTACAAGCCGTAGGTCTGCATGGCGATCAGCGTCGACGCGATGACGATGCTGGTAGCGATCTGCAGACCTAACTTGGCGCGCGCCGTCAGGCCGAGATTCCTTCGATGAGTGACCTTGGTGTAGTCGTCCGTGAATCCGATTGCGGCATAGGCGATGGTTGCGAATACGGCGATCCATACGAAACGATTGCTGAGATCTGCCCAGAGTAGCGTTGGGACCACGATTGCAATCACGATCAACAGCCCGCCCATGGTTGGCGTGCCCGCCTTCTTCTGATGAGCTTTTGGCCCTTCTTCCCGAATGTATTGGCCGATCTGAAAATCACGCAACCGATTGATGACGAGCGGCCCTACGATCAGAGCCGTGAACAAAGCTGTCAGACTGGCAAAGGCCGTGCGGAACGTGACGTACCGGAAAATACGGAACGGAGCAACGTAATGTTGCAGCTTCAGAAATAACAGCCAATAGAGCAATCAGCCTCCGAAACAGCAGTTAGCACTCAACCTTTAGTACCTGGCTCAATTAACTGTGAGCACCGAACAAAGAGCCATCCTCATCTCCCGGTACTCACGCGAGCCTTCCAGGTCTCCAGCGCCTTCTCCAGCTTGACGCCGCGCGAGCCTTTCAGAAGCACCACGTCGCCGGCGCGTGTTTCGCGGGCCAGCCACTCGCCTGCTTCTTCCGGAGTTGCTAGAAACTCCGACCGCGTTCCGGCTTGCTTCGCTCCATCTGCCATCACTTGCGCCAGGCCTCGCACTCCGATCAGAATGTCAATGTTCTTCTCGGCCGCGTGCCTGCCGGACTCGCGATGCAGGCTTTCGCCCTCGGGCCCGAGTTCCAGCATTTCTCCCGCAACCACGATACGGCGAGAGGCTTTCATCCCGGCCAGCGCATCAACCATCGCGCTTAGTGCCTTCGGATTGGAATTGTAGCAATCGTTGATGATCGTGATGTTACCCAGTTGGAGAACCTGTCCGCGTTTGTCTGCCGGTTTTATAGTCGCTAGAGCCGCCACGGCATCGCAAAGTTTCATGCCTCGTGCAAGCGCAACGCCCACGGCGGCCAGCGCGTTCAGGATGTTGTGTTCTCCGACCAGAGGCAGGGTCGCGTGCTCGCGCCCACTGGTAGTGATGATGTCGAACTCGGTCCCCTCAGCTCCGCAGGACTGGACATTTTCGGCACCGATGTCCGCGGTAGCGTGCCTGCCGTATGTGACTACATTGCCCTTGAATCCGCGTCCGAATTGCGAGACGTACTCGTCATCGGCATTGAGGACAGCCGTGCCGTTCGCCGGAAGAGATTCGATCAATTCATATTTCGCGCGGGCGATTCCGGCAATCGAGTCGAAGAACTCGAGGTGCACTGGAGCAACGTTTGTGACCACCCCGATTTCAGGCTGCGCGATCTTGGCCAGCGCACGGATTTCTCCAGCGTGCGACATTCCCATTTCTATAACGGCGAGGTCGTGCTCGGGTTCAAGTTTCAGCAGCATCAGCGGCAGACCAAAGTGGTTGTTGAAGTTGCCTTCCGACTTCAGAACGCGGGACTGCGTCGCGAGGACGTGAGCGATAGCTTCTTTGGTCGTAGTCTTCCCTGCCGAGCCCGTCACCCCGATCAGCGGTTTGCCCCACCTCCGGCGCACGCCCATGGCTAACGTCTGAAGCACAACGAGCGTATCTTCCACGGCCAGAAGGCGGGTCTGAACTTTGTAGCGCGGCAGTTGATCTTTGCGTACGACCGCCGCAATCGCGCCGCGCTCCAATGCTGCGTCCACGAAATCGTGGCCATCGAGGCGTTCGCCCTTCACCGCGAAGAAAAGTTGCCCTTCGGCTATGGTGCGCGAGTCAATGGAGTAGCCGATTGCTGATTGATCTCCGGCAGCTCCCGCCGCGAGTCGCTCCGTATAATCCGCTGCGATGAATTCCGCGATCTTCGACAGCTTCAGTTTCATGCTTCCGACTCCGGAGATTCGCAATCGAATCCATTGGCCTTCAGAACTTCCCGGGCGACTTCAACGTCGTCAAAAGGATTCGAGCCCTCGCGGGTGACCTGCACCTTCTCGTGGCCCTTCCCTGCGAGCAAGACGATGTCCCCGGGACGCGCTTCCCCGATGGCAAGCGCGATGCCTTTGCGACGATCGATTTCGATGGTGTACTTCGCTCCGCTCTTCTGCAGTCCGACGAGGGCATCATTGATGATCGCGCGCGGATCTTCGCTGCGCGGATTGTCTGAAGTGAGCACGACGTAATCACTGCCCTTTCCAGCCGCGTCGCCCATCAGCGGACGCTTGGCGCGGTCGCGGTCACCGCCGCATCCAAAGAGCGTAACTACGCGACCGCCCGCTTTTGAGACGAACTCCCGGGCCAGGGATGTGAGGTTACGCAGAGCGTCATCGGTGTGGGCGTAATCGACGACAACGGTGAATGGCTGGCCGCAATCGACGCGCTGAAATCTGCCGGGCACGTGCTGCAATGAACCGACGCCGGCCGCGATGTCGCGAGACTTGCATCCGCGGGCAAAGCAAGCCGCCGACGCTGCGAGGATGTTGTAGACATTTACGCGACCGATTAGCGGCGAGAAGATCGCAATCTTTTCTTCTGGAGTCACGAGATCGAAACGAGTGCCCCGCGACGCGATCTCGACCTTTTCTGCATGGAAGTCGCCGCGATCCCACCCATAGGTAAAGACAACCGAACTGCGCTTGCGGCTGAAGGCTGCAAGCTTCTCACCGTACTCATCATCGATGTTCGTCACGGCAACGCGCGGCGCATCGGTGCCGCATCCCTCGAAGAGCACTCGCTTCGAGACAAAGTACTCATCCATGGTGTGGTGGTAATCGAGGTGGTCGCGCGTCAGATTCGTGAAAACAGCGACATCGATCGGAACTCCAAACACACGCTGCTGCGCCAGCGCATGTGACGAAACTTCCATTACCGCATCGTCCGCACCCTGGCCAACCGCTTCGCTGAACAGTCGAGCCAACTCGAGACCTTCTGGAGTAGTGTGCGGCGCAGGATAGACGCGTCCTGCAACGTGGTACTCGATGGTACCGATCAGCGCGCTCTTCTTTCCGGCCGCGCTCAAAATCGCTTCGACGAGAAATGCCGTTGTGCTCTTCCCGTTTGTGCCCGTGATACCGATGATGGCGAGCCGCTCAGCAGGATGCTTGTAAAAATTCTCGCTGATGCGGGCGAGCGCGCGTCGCCCATGCGGAACCAGGGCCCATGCGACTCCCTCGCGCGGACTCTCCGAGGGCGAGTCGGTGACAATTGCGACCGCGCCCGACTTGATCGCCTGATCGATAAAGCGATTCCCGTCGGAGGTCTCGCCTTTCATTGCTACGAACACGCAACCGGGCCTCACGCGGCGCGAGTCGTATTCCACACCGGTGACGTCGGGGTTTCCGCTCTGGCTGAGAAACTCCACGCCATCCATAAGATTTTGGAAAGTCATTCGAAGAAATTATTGCACGAGTGATGCCGTTGTCTCTGGTCAGTTCTCAGCTATCGGCTCTGAGTTTTCGGATCTCGGATCTCAATTGCTCGGAATATTCACAAGAACCGACTCACACGGGTTATTACTTCGGTCATGTTCCGCCCTATCTGATCGCAGGCTAGATTATCGCTATGAGCACCGGAACCGGTCACGCGAAGTATCGCTGCATGCAGTGCGGACAATCTGAGAGAGAGTGCCAGTGCGAGAAGTACTGCTGCTTATGTCAATCGGTTTTGGATATTCGCATCTGTGATGACGGACTGATGTACTGCGAGCCCTGCCGCAAAGCGTGCGGCTACAAGACATCTGATTGAGACTCTACCTACGGCATCTCCCTCCGCGCCGCTGAGTGATTCGGCCCATGTCCTGAAGAATAACGATTCTACTAAACTAAATAGTTCGTTCCTTGGCAACCGAGGCTCTTTTGCGCGAGAATAGAGCGTTTTTGCCCTGTCCCTTGTTTTTGGGCCCGGTAAGGAGAAGATTCCCCGATGGCTACAACCATGCACGTCGGCGACGTAGCCGAGTTGCTGAGCGAAGGCCGCACTCACTTCAATCTATCGCCGGCGCTGTTGGTTGAGCACTCTATTCGGCGCAATGAAGCGAAGCTGGCCTCCAATGGGACCCTTGTCGGATACACCAACCGCACCGGCCGCTCCCCAAAAGACAAGTTCATCGTTATGGATGAGATGACCTCCCACACCGTGAACTGGAGCGCCGTCAATGTTCCATTTGCGCCTGACAAGTTTGACGCACTCTACATGCGCGTCATGGAACATCTGCGGGGACGCGAACTCTACGTCCAGGATCTCTTCTGCGGTGCGGATCCCGGGTACCGATTACCCGTACGCATCGTGAACGAATACGCGTGGCACAACTTGTTTGTACGACAGCTCTTCATCCGTCCCACCGCGCAGGAACTCAGGAGTCATCATCCGGAGTTCACCGTGATCTCGGCGCCGGAGTTCAAGGCCGATCCGAAGCGCGACGGCGTGAACTCGGAAGTGTTTGTCATTTTGAATTTCATCCGGCGCACGGTGCTGATCGGCGGAACGTCGTATGCGGGGGAGATGAAGAAGTCCATCTTCAGCATCATGAATTTTCTGCTGCCGTCACGGAATGTGTTCCCGATGCACTGCTCAGCCAATGTTGGGCATAACGGCGTAAGTGCGCTGTTCTTCGGACTCTCAGGAACTGGAAAGACCACGCTCTCGGCCGACCCCTCTCGCGACCTCATTGGCGACGATGAGCACGGATGGAGCGCTGATGGCGTGTTCAATTTCGAAGGCGGATGCTATGCCAAATGCATCAAGCTCTCGCAGCGGAACGAGCCGCAAATCTGGAATGCATTGCGCTTTGGCTGTGTGCTCGAAAACGTGACACTCGATCCAGACACACGAGTCCCGGATTATGACGATGACAGCAAGACCGAGAACACGCGGGCGGCGTACCCCGTCGAGTTCATTGAGAACGCCGTCATCCCGGGCATAGGCGGACATCCGAAGAACATTGTGTTCCTGACCGCCGACGCATTTGGGGTTTTGCCGCCGATCTCCCGCCTTAGTCCGGAGCAGGCCATGTATCACTTCCTGTCTGGCTACACCGCGAAAGTGGCGGGCACGGAAGCCGGCGTAAAGGAACCGTCGGCCACTTTTTCCACCTGTTTCGGATCTCCGTTTCTTCCACTCGCTCCCAAGGTTTACGCGGAGATGCTAGGGCGCCGCTTACGCGAGCACAACGCACAATGCTGGCTCGTGAATACCGGATGGCAAGGTGGACCGTATGGCGTGGGCAAGCGCATGAGCATTCCCTATACGCGAGCCATGGTAGACGCGGCGGTCGAAGGAGAACTCATAGGTCACGAGTTCGAGATCGAACCCACCTTCGGCTTCACCATTCCGAAAACCTGTCACGGAGTGCCGCCCCAGATCCTGAATCCCCGAAATGCGTGGCCCGATAAAGCGGCGTATGACAGAGCGGCAGAGGACCTGCGCAACCGCTTCGCAAAAAATTTCGAAAATTTCGATGCCCCGCTGGACGTGAAAGCGGCCGGTCCCAAGGCACAGAAGTAGCCGGTGGACGGTTCACGCTCTCTTGAGAAGACGGCTGAGCCAGATTAGGAATACGGCACCCACAATCGCCACCAGAATCGTCCCGATCAATCCGCCGGCGTGGATTCCGAGCAACCCTAGAAGCCAGCCGCCAACGACCGCTCCCACAATTCCGAGAAGAATGTCCATCGCAGGGCCATAGCCGCCGCCTCTCATAATTCTGCCGGCCGCCCAGCCTGCGATCAGGCCAACGATAATCCACCAGAGAATTGATGTCAGCACGTTGCCTCCGTCCGCAATCGCCTTAGTTCGGGCGAAAGCTCGGGAGGAGAGTAGGGCTATGCGCGCGCCGTGTCAAACCTATATCTCCAAGAAGTGTCTCTGGCACAACAGGGACTATCCGTACCTGTGAACTTAGACACCGGGCCCAACATCTGAAAGCCATGGATGCGGAGTTTGCGGGCGAGATGGCCAACCACCGCGATAACATCGCACTGTGATTAAATCGAATCATGTTCGCCCGCAAAATCCGCGTCCAGTATGAGCAGAATGGAATCCTTCTTCCCTGCCCCCTGAAGTGGCTCGATTCGTTCTCGATGCGTAATTTCACCAACGCTAGCGTGTTCGATGACACGCTTCCCGTCGCCGATGGCCGCATAGAGATCGGTTCTGCGGTGCCGCTGGATCAGCTCAAGGACGCTATGGAAGACTGGTTCCGGCGTAAGAGTTATCTGCCCAAGGACACCCACGTGGTACTCGCCGCCGAGTAACTCCGGATTAACACTTACGTCAAGTAGTCGGTTGCCCGCTGCTCCGGGAATCACTTAGGGACGAATTAAGGGGGCAAATTTCTCACCTGGAGTTAGAACACTGGTGGGTTTTGACCCACCATTCTGGCTATGCAACCTCTAGGTGGATACGTGCTTCTCATTTTCAACTACTTGCACCGCTCTGCGAGATGGTATAAGAGTTGCAACCGCCAAGTAGCGGAGGTGCTTTGTGAGCAAGTTGCTGCCGTTCTCCCCCCGGACAGGCAACCGAGTCTTACGCATGCGAGCGATCCCTGATTCGTGGAGCGGGTCGCAGTTGTACTCCCCTGAAACCGCCTTCCTGCGTAATTGGCTGGAACCGGAAGAACGCCCCGTCCCAACAGGAGTGAATTGGGGAGCGATTTCCGGATTGGCACTCTCAGCAGCGATCAGCGCCGGATGCTGGACCGGACTGGCAATTCTGATCGGGCGAATCTGGAAATAATCCTCGCAGGAAAGCGAAAGGGCGACGCAGAATGCGACGCCCTTTGACCTGTTTTTCAAATTCTACTTGTCGTAGCCGAGCAGTGACATCACTTCGTAGTTCTTGAGCCTGTCGCGGCCTTTCAGGAATTCAAGCTCCACCACAAATCCCAGGCCGGCGATTCTCGCTCCGAGTGATTCTGCTAGTTTGGCCGTGGCTTCGGCCGTCCCACCAGTTGCCAGCAAGTCATCCACGATGAGCACGCTCTGACCTTTCTGGATGGCGTCTCTGTGGATCTCGAGCGTGTTCGTGCCGTATTCGAGAGCGTAGTCGAATCTCACGCACTCGGCGGGCAACTTACCCGGCTTACGCACCGGGACAAACCCCGCATTAAGCCGGTACGCGAGAGCGGGAGCGAAGATGAAGCCACGGGCTTCCATCCCCAACACCAGGTCGACCTTTTGCGCAATATAGTGTTCGGAAAGCTTATCGATCAGGGTGGCAAATCCCGTCTTATCTTTCAGGAGCGTGGTGATGTCGTAGAAGAGGATGCCCTTCTTGGGGAAATCCGGAATTTCGCGGATGAGGGACTTGAGATAGTCCGTACTCATGACTGAGGTCGATGACATCTATCCAGCTCCTTGGAATCAGAAGTTTCAAAGTTTCAAGGTTTTCAAAGTTGAGGAAATATAGGTTTCAAAGTTCTACCGCGTCTGCTTGTTCAAACTTTGAAACTTGCCTTTCACCAGGCTCCTTCGATACGGAACGAACTGAGCCCGGCCACCGGCGCGGCATCAGAGGCTTCTACTGAATCGACGCGTGCGGCTCGCGGCCCTTCCCGCAAACGTGTGTGAAGTCCGGCCAACTGATCCCGCGTGCCCTGGGCAAGGACCTCGACGCTGCCGTCGTGATTGTTGCGTACCCACCCCGCAATGCCGAGGATGTGTGCCTCGCGTTCGACGAACCAGCGGAACCCTACACCCTGTACGCGTCCACGTACGAAAAAGCGGCGGGCCTGGATCGGCTTGTCGGTGGAAGTCATCGGATGAAGCTCGATGGGATGATTTCAGATTCACAGGATCTCGGGCGGTGTCTTGAATCGGAAATCGCGACTCATTTACGCTCGGGACAGGTACGCGCCTTCCGAAGTGTCGACCTTGATCTTCTCGCCTTCGTTGATAAAAGGCGGAACCTGGACGACCAAGCCGGTCTCCGTCTTCGCGGCCTTGGTCACGCTGGATGCGGTGGCGCTCTTCAGTCCGGGTTCGGTCTCGATCACGGTCAGAACGACCGTCTGGGGCAGTTCGATGCCAACGGCCTTGCCGTCAAAGAATTCGACTTTGATCTCAAGATTGGGAATCAGGTATTCGACCGCGTCGCCCAGAACTTCTCTGGTCAAGTGAGTCTGCTCGTAGTTGTTCGTGTCCATGAAGTAATAACTGTCACCGTCGGCATAAAGGAACTGCATGTCGACTTCATCGACGTTGATCTTTTCAATGGGATCGGGCGAACGGAAGCGATGCTCGAACATGGCGCCAGTGCGCAAATTGCGCAGCTTGGCCTGGATGAAAGCGCGCAAGTTGCCGGGCGTACGGTGCTCAACGCTGAAGACGGAGTGCAGATCATTGTTGTGCTTAATGATCATGCCGGGACGAAGTTGTGTGGCAGGGATCGACATCGCTTAAGAAACTCTCCTTGTACGATTGCGGTTTGACGCAGGCGGAAGGCGGGCAAGCCACAAGTTCCGCCGCCACGAGGGCTAAAGCGTTATTTTACACTGAGCTGCGCCGGAAAAGAAACCTTCCCCAGCATGTGGTCATCGAAGAACGGCGGAGTGCCTTTACAGCTTGCATCCGCTGGACCGAACGATAGGACTAGAATCGATCGTTCAGGTCGGGCTTGCCGCAAAATTATGCCTGCGCTTCTGCGCCGGCGGAAAATGAGGTCTTCATCATGAGCAGCGGACGTTATGAATCTTCTTCCGAAGGCAGCAGCAATATCGGGACTGCCGTTACTTTTCTCCTTATCGGACTAGGCGCGGGCGCATTGGCCGGGCTTCTGCTGGCGCCGAAAACTGGAAAGCAAATGCGCAAGGACCTGCAGCGCGGCTACGAAGATGCCAAAGATAGCTTTGGCGACTGGGCCGGAGAAGCTAAAGACCGGGCGCGAGAGATGGGCGACCGCATTCGCGACGTGGCCGCTCGAGGAGCCGAGATCGCTGACGATCTGCGCGAGAGATCCGAACCAATCCGCAAGGCAATTCGCAAAAGCTAAAAGGCAGTGGTCAGTGGTCCGTGATGAGCCACTGACCACTGGTCCATGGCCAAGTTTTCGGTTCTTATCGAGTCCCATCTCCGAGACTCTGGATGTCGACTGTCAGACTGCCGGCCATCACTTCCCACCAAGTTTGCCGGGACTACTTGAACATCGATGAAAAGAAACCGCCGATGCGCCCGAAGAATCCGCGATGCTCTGCCTTCTTCGCTTGCGTGTCCGCTGGTTTATCGGGGGGAGACTGGATCACTGGGTCGAGATGGACATTCGGCTCCGGCGAATTATCCACAGGTAAACCGCGGATTGCATCGACGGGCGCTGGCTGCGGAGTCGCCGCACGGTTTTTGGCACTAAATACGAACGGGGCGTCCACCTGAACGTGAACTTCCTTAGCTTCCGACGCGGGCAACGGAGAGGTTTCGGGACCATTCGACAACTGCTCTCCGGTAGCCGAACTGCCTTGCGCGACAGTGGCGGTCGAGCCTTCTCCCAGGCGAACCTTAGCCGGTAAGTTCGCCTCGGCAACCGTTGTCGGCGTCGGATTGCTCGTCCGCAACACTGGCACCGGAGGCGGCGGGCAGCCGCATTCGAGCGGAACATCGGCATCCACCTTGTCGATCTGCCCGGATCGAAACACTGCCTGCTCGCTAGGCTTGACTTGATAAATGCGAGTGCCCATTAATTCGGACACTACTGCGGACGAGGTATTCCCGCGCAGCCCCCGAACACAGGTATTGCCGTGCGAGTCGGCGCTGATGGCGAAATCGAACTCTCCCGGCCCGGCAAACATAATCCGGAAATCGGGAGTCAGTACAGCGTCCGCCGAAGACGCAAGCGAGTAGTGGGCTTCGATGCCGCCGGTGTTCATCCCGAACATGAGATCGCGTTTGTTTTGCGATGGCGTAACAGAAAGTGTCGTGCCCGGGCAGACGCGCACCTCTCCGCCTCGCGGCAGATGAAGGATGGTCGTGTCCGATCCCGCCGTAACTGACGATCCGGCTGCAAGATGGCTCGCATCCATGACGGTCGCCCCGCTCTCCGAGGAAATCGGAACGACTGCAGCATCAGACGAAAGCGCAAAGCCCGAGGACGCTGTTTCCGGCTCAGACGACGAGGCTTTCTTTCCGGCGTTCGGATCCTCAGGCGGTTTAAGGCGGACCATGAGCCGCGTACCGGCACCATCCCAGGAGTGTCCATATGGCGCAAGCAGGTCAAGAACTACTCGAGTAACCGGGGGATTGTTCTGAAACTGTCGAACTCGAATCGCCGTGATGTTGTCCTTCTGCACTTCGATACGGTTCGTGCCAACGCCCATGCGCGAGTTCGGCAGATCAATGACCAGCCTCGGCGGCGAATCGAGTGCCTGAATCTCTGGAATCACCGCTCCGCTGGACAATATCTCCACAGCAGGAACGCCCTTCTCGTGAACGATTCGAACGCTCCTGATTGTTCGTGGAGGTCCGAAGTTCTGGGCCGCGATCACGCCCGGCATCAAAAAGAGGACGACAGCAGACACAAGTCGGAATGCACTGCGCGGCACGGCCATGGGTTTAGAGGAGTCTGACAGGAAACATACCACTAGTAAGGTCGGGAGAGAAGCGGAGGAAACCGAGTCGTTAGTCGGTAGTAATCAGCGCCTGCTCATCAGTCACGGTGTGCAATTCAGGCACTCACTAAGACAGCTGATCACTGCCTTCATGCTTCTGGCAGGAACTCGTATTCTTCAATGACTGCCGCGACGCCGACTTTCCCGTCATCGCGTCCGTCCTCGACACGGACCACTCGCCCCTTGCACTGCACGCGAATGCTCTCGGTAAGCGTGATTTCGGGCGGAAGCGTCAGCGTGAATCCGATCTTTGAGCCCTGGGACACTGCGGAATCCAGATAGAAAGAAATGCCGCGAGCGCTCACATCACGGAGTTGCGCGCTTTCTTTTGCTGACGTTTGATCGCGAGAAACGCTTACTGGGACGCGCAGGGGAAAGCGTCGTGCTGCCCGCTTCTCCTGCTGAGGCTCGGCCATGTGCCCTCCGAAGTGGATGCGAAGATGAAGGATGCTCTCCCGGAAGCCTCAGGGTCAATACCACGCTTGGGCAGCGGGTGGCACATTCAGGCGAGAAAAGCCAGCAGGCTGTGATGAGTCGTCAGTGGGCTGGGACAGAGTGTCGGCGCAAGGCCAATCAACCCGAATTCAGAAACCGGACACCCGCAAATGACTACCACGTTCGTAGCCGCACTCTCCGCATCTGAGGTAAGCTCAAGGCAGGAGCAAAGCGCCGTGGTATTCGTCCTCGACAACTACGATTCATTCACCTACAACCTGGTCCAGTACATCGGAGAACTGGGTGCGGAAGTTGAGGTCTGCCGCAACGACCAAGTCACGGTGCGGGAAGTCGAAGCAATGCATCCCGAGCGAATCGTCGTCTCTCCCGGACCCTGCACGCCACACGAAGCCGGCATCAGTATCGATCTGATCCGCCACTTTGCAGGCAAAGTCCCAGTCCTTGGCGTTTGCCTGGGTCATCAGGCCATCGGGGAAGCATTCGGAGGGAAGGTCATTCGAGCTCCTCATCTGATGCATGGCAAGACGAGTCCGGTGATGCACGATAACAAGAGCGTCTTTCAGGGGCTGCCGATGCCCATGACTGCTACACGCTATCACTCACTCATTGTCGAAGAAGATAAGCTGCCGGTAGATCTGGAAGTCAGCGCCTGGACCACAGAAAAAGACGGCACTCGAACAATCATGGGCCTGCGCCACAGGAAGTGCGCCGTCGAGGGAGTGCAGTTCCATCCAGAGAGCGTGCTGACCGATGCGGGAAAGAAGTTAGTGGAAAATTTCCTGAGAATTTAAACCAGAGATTAGGGCTCAGGGCCCAGTATCCGGACCGTTCCCAATTTAGGATGTCGAACGGTCACATTGACGTCGTTCACAGCATGACGTCCCGCTTCGAATATCCGAAGTCGAAATTCTGAACGGCCTTATCCGATCACTACGCTGCCGCTAGAAACTGCACCTGACTCCAAATCCCTAGCCCCTGCTTCTCGCCAGGTCCACCGCCCGCAGCACCGCCTGCGCCTTGTTCATGCTCTCCTGATATTCCAGCGCCGGATCAGAATCGGCCACGATTCCTCCGCCAGCCTGCAGATAAGCTTTTTTACCCTGCATGAGCATGGTGCGGATACCAATGCATGAGTCAAGGTTCCCGGCGAAGTCTGCATAGAGCACCGATCCGCCGTACACCCCACGACGTGTAGGCTCCAATTCTTCAATAATCTGCATCGCTCGAACTTTGGGCGCGCCGCTGAGGGTCCCTGCCGGGAAGCAGGCGGCGAACGCATCGAGCGCATCGAGTTCCTTACGCAGAGTCCCTTCCAGCGCTGATACAAGATGCATCACATGTGAATAGCGCTCCACGTACATCAGTTCTTTGACTTTGACGGATCCGTACTCGCTGACGCGGCCCAGATCGTTGCGTCCCAAATCCACGAGCATCACGTGTTCGGCCCGCTCTTTCTCGTCATTGCGCATTTCCTGTTCGAGACGTGCATCTTCCGCCAAATCGGGCCCGCGCGGACGTGTACCAGCAATGGGGCGGTACTCCAATTTGTGCCCGCTAACGCGTACGAGCAGTTCCGGCGATGATCCCAGGATGTGGGTGTCGCCGTTTCGAAGAAAATAGAGATAAGGAGACGGGTTCACCTGGCGCAGAGCTCGATATAAATCGAAAGGCGCTACTTCGGGATCGAACTCGAGGCGCTGTGAGTAAACGACCTGAAATATATCTCCGGCTCTGATGTACTCCTTGCATCGCTCCACGTTCTTGACGTAAGTGTCGCGCTTTGTACCGAAGTGGACCTTCAGTTTGCCCCGTTTCGCTTTTCCGGTTTTGTTCCACAGTGCGGGGCTCAGGCCGCTGGCAAGTTTGCGCTCCAAGGCAGCGATATCGCGAAGCGCACGCCTGTAGGCTTGCTCCGGACTCGTCCGCGACACATCCGCTGCAGCTACGATGTGGATTTGATGGCGCAGGTGATCGAACGCCAGCAGGCGGTCAAAAAACATCAGTTCGGCATCGGGAACATGCAGGTCGTCCTTCGTCTGGTCCCCGATTCTTTCCAATTGCCGAACTACGTCGTAGGCAAAGTACCCGACCGCGCCGGCTAGAAACGGAGGCAGACCGGGAATGCTGGCCGGCCGATGTTCGTGCAGCAATCGCTTCACGACTTGGAAGACGTTCTCATGCACCACCTCGCGACGGCGTCCTCGCCGGATCTCCACCGCCCCATTGCTGGCCTTCACCAACATGTAGGGCCGCGCACCCAGGAACGTGTAGCGCCCGATCTGCTCGCCGCGTTCCACTGATTCGAGCAGGAAAGCATGGGACTCCCCCTGCGCAATCGCCAGGAAGGCAGACACAGGCGTGAGCAGGTCGGCGCTCACCGACTTCACCACCGGCACCAGGGTGGAGTCGCGCGCCAGACGCGAAAACTCTTTGAGATCGGGCTGCAGCATTTGTTTACGAGGCCGCGGGCCTGGGATGTAAGTCCATATTTGCCGCGGGCTGTTCATTATAACGATCGCTATGCACGTAAATGTCACAGCATTGTTCGCCGGACTCGCGGACAATAAGGCCCCTCGCCTTCGCTTGGCCGCGGTAACTTTCGTCACTTGTTGGCGGGTACCCAGTCGCTAAAATTATGTATATCCCAAGTAATATGAACATTTTCGGGAGAGTTCCGCCGAACTGAGCCAGGACCGACGACATATGCGAGTGAAGTTTTGGGGCGTGCGCGGTTCCACGCCTACTCCACAAGCCGAGAACATGCGCTACGGAGGCAATACCTCCTGCGTCGAAGTGCGGGTCGGAGACCAGATCTTCATCTTCGACTGCGGCACCGGCTTTCGTGTGCTCGGACACGAATTGGACCGCGAATTCGGCGAACGGCCATTCGCCGCACATGTATTCGTATCGCACTTTCATTGGGATCACATTCAGGGCATGCCATTCTTCCGCCCTCTCTATGACAGTCCGCACAGCCAGTTCTTCTTCCACTCATCCAGCCGGACGCGCAGCCTCGAGCAGGTCATGACTGAGCAGATGTCATCTCCCTATTTCCCCGTGAACCTCGACAAGATGCGCGCACAGCGGGATTTCTGCAATATCGAAAATGGATGCATGGACATGGAAGATGGTGTCCGCATCAAGACCGCATGGCTGAATCATCCGCAGGGATGCCTTGGGTTCCGCATCGAGACGAAAGATGGCGTGCTGGTCTATGCGACCGACAACGAGCCGGGCGATGCCGAGTTCGATAAAGGCGTGCGGAAGCTCGCTCAGGGCGCCGACATCCTGATCTACGATGCGCAATATCTTCCCGAAGAGTACGCCGCGCGCCGCCGAGGCTGGGGCCACTCGCACTGGCGCGAAGCCGTCAACGTCGTCATGGAAAGTGGCGCAAAGGAATTGATTCTCTATCACCACGATCCTGACCACACCGACGTGATCGTCGACAAAGTGGTCGCAGACGCGCGCAATTACTACCCTAAAGTGCGCGCCGCCGCCGAGGGCATGGAAATCCGCCTGTAAGCTGGAGCCGTTGGTCCTGCGTGTTACACTTCCGCCTCACATCCAGCTCAGGGGGCCCCATGTTTCGAGCTGTTTGCTGTTGGATGCTGCTGGCATTCACTCTTGCCTCATTCGGGCAGGCGCCTGACGTTCCTGAACCTGGCGCAACCGAAGCCATCGCTCACGCGACCACGGATCCACATTTCGTTTCACCTCTGGTCTCGTACGTCCCCCAGTCCAGCACAGTTCCCTCGCCTGAGAAATTCTTTGGCCGCATCATGGGCGCTGCGGGAGAACTCGCCAGCACCGAAAAGGCGTATTCGTACGCGCGCGCATTGGCCGCCGCGAGTCCGCGCGTCAAGGTATTCACGATCGGGCACAGCGAAGAACAGCGCGAGATTCTCATGCTCGCCATCGCCGATGAAGCAGGCATCCGCGATCTCGATCGCCTGAGGTCCGCCACAGCCGCATTGGCCGATCCGCGCCGCACCGACGAGGCCACTGCAGACAGACTGATTGCTTCCTCACGTCCCATCTACTACTTCAATGCCGCGCTGCATTCCGATGAGACCGGATCCACCGAAGCCGTGCTGGAGCTCGCGTATCGGCTAGCAGTTTCCGAGCAGCCGATGATTCACAACATCCGCGAGCATCTGGTTGTGCTGATCAATCCGATTTCGAATCCCGACGGACGCGACAAGATGGTGGACTGGTTCTACCGGTATTTGAAAGGCAAGACCGACCGCTCTACGCTTCCGCGGCAATCGCCGCCGTACTGGTCGAAGTACACTTTTGTCGATATTAACCGCGACACGCATCAGCAGACGCACGAGACCACGAAGTCGGTCCACCGCATGTTTCATGAGTGGCATCCGACCGTGGTGCACGATCTCCATGAAGGTTCGCCGCTGATGATGACCTGGAATGGCACCGGACCCTACAACCCTAATATTGATCCAATCACTTACACAGAGTTTCTGGAACTCAGCTTCCACGAAGTACAGGCGATGACGGCACTCGGCATGCCGGGAGTTTCCACGTGGAACTTCGGCGAAGCCTTCGCGCATTTGTATCTCGATTCCGTTGCGATGAATCACAACAGCATCGGACGCGGGTACGAGACCTTCGGCAATGGCAGTGCCGAGACCGAACGGCGCTCGATTTCTCCAACGGCCACTTCCATGGAGTGGTATCGCCCGCTCCCTGCTCCCAGCGTGCTGACGTGGTCCGCGCGCGACAATCTGAATTATCAGGAAACTGGCGCTCTCATCGCGCTCGACGACGCGGCTACGCATTCGAAAGACATGCTGCGCAATTTCTATAGAAAGGCCTGGGATTCCTGGCAAAAAGGACTGACGCAGCCTCCATATGCGTTCCTCATCCCCGCAGATCAGGGCGATCCCGCGCGCGTCGCGCAAATGGTGGGACGACTATTGGGTCAGCACATCGAAGTTGCACAAACCAAGAACGCGATTCGGCTGCAAGATGGAAGCTATCCCGCGGGCACGTATGTCGTGCGCCTCGATCAGCCCTACCGCAACTACGCGGTCGATTTGCTCACACCACAGCACTATCCCAAAGATGGCGAGCCCCCCTATGACGATGTCTCCTGGGAACTGCCTGCCAACTTTCATCTGCAAACAACCCCGACCAGCGATCCTTCCATCCGCGATGCCGCTCTGAGTGTGCTCACCGAAACTCCACATGTCGCGGGCCACGTGAACGGGAGCGGGAAGATCTACTTGTTGCGAGATACAGGGCAGGAATCCCTTCTCGCCGCACGTTACCGGCTGGCGAACTTCGAAATTCAAGTTGCTGAGCATGACTTTGAGCGGGACGGAACGAACTATCCCGCTGGATCATGGGTCCTGGCGGACCAGCCGGGCCTGCACGATGCGTTGCAAGCCGCCGCATCCGACCTGGGCCTCGAGTTCAGAGACGCCACAAGCGCGCCGAGCGTCCCGACGCACAGAGCGCCAGCCCCGCGGATCGGAGTATGGGCCCCTTGGGCCGACACCGACTCGATTGGATGGATCCGCTACTCGCTCGACCAACGCAAAGTTCCATACGCTTACCTGCGCGATGAAGACATTCGCGCCGGAAACCTCAACTCAAAGATCGATGTGCTGCTCTATGGTCACGTCGATCTCGAACTCGCAGAGCAGATCCAAGGGCTGCCCAAAGCATGGTCGCCCATGCCGTTCAAGAGAACTCCGCAGACTCCGAGTTTCGGCACTCCAGCGGAGTCCGACGACATCACAGGCGGAATCGGCTACGAGGGTCTGGCCCAGATCCAGAAGTTCATCGATGAAGGCGGCTTGATGGTCACGCTGGGCAGCGGCAGCATGCTCGCGCTCGAAGGAGGCCTGGTGCGCTTCGTTCGACGGGCTTCGGGCGGTGTTCCCCGCAGCGCGGCTGGAGGAGGAGGCTCGTCATCGGCTGCCTCTCAAGGTGCCGCCACGAGGACTCCTGGCGCGCACGTGCGAGTCACGTTCGATCGCCCGGATCATCCCATTGCTTACGGATACCCCGCGCACACGTACGTCTTCCGCCAGAACTTCCCGCTGTACAACACGCCACGCCGTTGGCTCCGCATGGCATACTGCACCACGTGCTTAGATGGTCCGGAAGATCGCAGCGGCGTCGTCATGGAGTGGGGCGACCCTAAAAGCAAAGACTTCGTCGTGAGCGGACAAGCATGGGGAGAAGATAACCTGATCGGCCGTCCTGCCATTCTCGATATGCCCGTCGGCAAAGGGCATGTGGTCAGCTTCAATTTCAATCCCATGCATCGCGATATGAATCGCGGCGATCAGCGCATGCTCTGGAATGCCATCCTGAACTGGCAGGCAATTCTCGCGGCGCAACCGAAGCCAGCCACCTCAGGTCAGCCGGCTCCCGAACCAGACGACGAATAGAACGCTAATCTGAAGCACAACAAAGAAAACTGATGGTCCTTCTTGCACGTTAGTGCTTTCATGGTTCGATTCGCAGGTTTCCTAGCCGCACCCTAGCTTGCTTCCCCACCATCCAGACTCATATACTCTGAACGTTTGGCCGCCTGTTACCGGAAATCGTTCGATAGCGGCCCTTCTGCCCTCTAAATTGCGACCTGCAATCATTCCGGAGAACATATGACAACAATGACTACACCCGCCCAGGTGGACAAAGAGGCGAATCCTTGGGAGTCCCAGCGCGCCCGCTTCGATCTTGCTGCCCAGAAACTCAATCTTGACGAGGGACTTTGGCGCGTTTTGCGCTGTCCCACTCGTGAACTTACCGTCTACATACCAGTGCAGATGGACGACGGCCGCCTCGAAGTCTTCACCGGCTTCCGCGTACAGCATTCGATTGCCCGTGGACCCGCTAAGGGCGGCATACGTTACGCGCCTGACGTCACGCTCGACGAAGTCCGCGCTCTGGCCAGCTGGATGACGTGGAAATGCGCGGTGGTGAACATCCCTTTCGGCGGAGCCAAGGGCGGAGTGATCTGCGACCCGCACAAGATGTCCTTGGGCGAAGTCGAGCGGATGACCCGCCGCTATACCGCTGAACTGATTGAATTCATCGGACCCGAAAAAGACGTGCCCGCACCTGACGTAAACACCAACGAGCAGGTCATGGCCTGGATGATGGATACCTATTCCATGCACATGCGGCAGACCGTCACGGCCGTGGTCACCGGGAAGCCAATCAATATTGGCGGGTCCCGTGGACGCCGTGAAGCTACCGGCCGCGGCGTGATGATCGTCTGCGATGAAGCTTGCACCAAACTCGGGATCGATCGTCGGAGCGCTCGCGCCATCGTGCAGGGGTTCGGCAACGTCGGCTCCAATGCCGCCCAGCTCATGCATGAAGCCGGCTACAAGGTCATCGGCATCGCCGAGGTCGACGGAGGGCTGCATAACAAGAACGGCATCGACGTTAAGGCACTTGTGGATTTCCGGCAGAAGAACGGCACCGTGCACGGTTTCCCCGGAGCAGAGAAAGCCGATTCCGCCGACCTGCTTACGACCGAGTGCGAGATCCTGATCCCTGCCGCAACTGAAAACGTCATCACCAGCCGCAACGTAGATCGAGTAAAGTGCCGAATCCTGGCCGAAGGCGCCAACGGCCCCACGACATCGGCCGCAGACGATGTTCTTGCCGACAAAGGCGTCTTCATCATTCCTGACATTCTGGCCAACGCCGGCGGCGTGACCACTTCCTATTTCGAATGGGTGCAGGATCGCCAGGGATACTTCTGGAAAGAGTCAGTGGTCAACGAGCAGTTGGAAAGCATCATGAAATCTTCATTCGAAGATGTCGTCCGTTATGCCGAGACTCACCGCGTCAACAACCGCATCGCTGCGTACATGCTGGCGATCGATCGTGTCGCTTACACCATTCGGCAGCGTGGATTTTACGCATAACCCGTGATCTGCAGAGGAGGCGTCATGAAGCACGTAGAACGGAAGCTGTTGGCACAAATCGCAGTCCTGGTATTCGCACTTTCGCTCGTTAGCGGGATGGCTTTAGCACAGGACAAATCCACCGCATCGTCTGCCGCCGCTGCCGCGAAGGCGACGACGGAGAAGCTGGACATCAATACCGCCACTGTAGATCAACTGAAGGAACTGCCTGGCGTCGGGGACGCTTACTCCAAGAAGATCGTCGATGGACGCCCCTACAAGACCAAGCTCGACCTCGTCCACAAAAAGATCATTCCTCAAGCCACCTACGACAAAATCAAGGACATGATTATCGCCAAGCAGGCAACGGCGGATAAGATGGCGCCTTCCGCGAAATAGAACTCAACACCATCCAAATCCTTCGGGGACACAGCGTTCGCAGATGCTTACCAGCTGCGATGCGATGTGTCCCCTTACTTTTGAGCTACGGCCGATGCCGCATTGCGTTCCCTGTAATGGTGGAGGATAATCGGAATTGATCGGCGCGCCCGCGGAGCCTCTAGTAGTGTGAATCTGCCCAATTCCATTACGCTCATCCGAATCTTCAGCATCCCTTTGCTGATGTGGATTCTTTCGAGCGGGCGCTTCAGCACCCCCAGCGGAGAGCGCGAGTTGCTCGCTTCCGCCCTTTTCATTGCAGCGTCGATGACCGATGGAATCGATGGCTACCTCGCTCGCAGGCGCGGTCAGATCACGACGATCGGAATCCTGCTTGATCCACTGGCCGACAAACTTCTGATTGCAGCCGCTTTCGTGACTCTCGTCCAGTTGAATCCCAGCCTCGTCCCCGCCTGGATCGCCGTCGTAGTAATTGGTCGCGAGTTCCTGGTGAGCGGCTTGCGCTCGATTGCAGCCGGAGAAGGTTTCACGATTGAAGCCAGCGAACTCGGTAAGCTGAAGATGGTCGTGCAAATTGTTTCCGTGGTTGCGGTCATTCTGGATCATCGCTGGAAAGAGTGGCCCGTTTACGGACCCTACATTTTTCCCATTCACTGGATTGCGTATCTCGCCATCTGGTTCATGGTTGCCGTATCGCTGGTCTCGGCAGTCGACTACTTTGTGGCCTTCTGGTCCAAGATTGACAAGCGCGTCGTGAAACGCCGGCGCCGTGCCTTCATCCTCAGCCGGCGCAGGAAGCCCGTGCCGCCTGCGCAAGGCGACCGCGATGTCGCTGCCTCGACCTAGTCCGGCCCAATCCGAGAACTTGGATTCTGCGCAGGGCGAGTTCTCGTCCGAGGAAAGAGTTCAACTTCTCCGTCTCGCTCACGATTCGATTCTCTCGGCGCTCGCAGGACGCGAGATCAGTTTCGAAGCACCAACTCCCCACTTTGCCCAGCCGCGCGGAGCTTTCACCTCGCTGTATCTGTTTGGGCAATTGAAAGGATGTGTTGGATATGTTCTGCCCATTGGTTCGGTGTACCGGGCGGTCGCCGAAACGGCCCGCGCCGCAGCCTTCGAGGATGCACGCTTCTATCCTGTGACCGCTGACGAGGCACCGCACCTGCAGGTCGAATTAAGCATCCTGTCACCGCCAGAGCCCATTGCGCCCGAAGCCGTCGAGATCGGCCGCCACGGGTTGCTCATCAGCATGGCCGGAAGACGCGGATTGCTCCTGCCGCAGGTGCCCATCGAGCACCAGTGGGACCGCGTCTCATTTCTCCAACAGACCTGTCGCAAAGCAGGACTGCCTCTCGATGCCTGGCAGCGAGGGGCGACCATCGAAGCCTTCACAGCGGAAGTGTTTGGGGAAAAGCAGAGCCAGCGGGAATCCGACTAAGTGGTCGGCTTCAAGAGCCGGATGTGAACGACTCGCTGGTAGTGCAGGAATCGATATCCTCGTAAAAACTCCACGAGCACATTACATGCGCTTTTGGCGGCGTTATGCTTTGTAGTCGTACTCAGGATCGAAATCCACGGTGCCGAAATCAGCCAGAATTCTCCACTGATGGTGCCGCTGGATGTATTCCAGCATCGCAGCGGTAACCGCCTCTTTCTTGGTCTTATGCTTGCCGCTTTTCCGCACCTCTTCGATCAGCCGATCATCAATTGCCAGATTCGTTGCCATCTCGAAATCTTTCACACATAACTACTGTCTAACGCAACCCGCCCGTTCCGGCGAATAGCGGACGGAAAAGGCAATGCCAAAATAACACCGGGGACGGTTTCCCGTCCCCGGCCTCGGACTGCTGAGCGAAGAAACTAGTTGACCTGATCCAGTTCCACAGTGTCTCCAGCGTGGACATCTTCAAGAGAGAAGACGACCATGCCAGTCGCTGTTGTGTTGGTCACGCCAATGATCATGATCTCCCCGACAGCTCTACGTGGCAGATCGCGGACATGAATCACCGGCCCGTTGCCCTTCGTGAACATCCTTGGATCCACCGAAGGAGTTTTCTTCTGCGTGTCTTCGGCGATCGCCGCTTTAAACGACAGCGAGTCCACCGGATCGTCCAGATCGGCTTCATACGACCGCACAGCGCGGAAGTAGTCGCCAATCTTCACGCCCTGGTTGGAACCCAGGTTAATGTAAAGCTTGTGGCCGGTACCCATAACCGAATCGAAATCTTTGCCCATCACGATGCGGCCTGAAACCTTGTTGCTCGCGGGCAGGAACCGGTCGAACCGAATCGGAGTATGGAAGGTCACTGCTTGCTTTTCCGCAAACGGAATGGTCGTATCGCCTGGGTTAATTCCGTCACAGGCATACTCGATCTGAGCGATGGCCGCCTTGCTACGCGTATCAACGACCTTGATCCGGCCCACTTCCTGATAAGGCTGCCCGGTTTCGTGGAGCAGTTTCTTCTCTCCCGGATACATTTCATATTCATTCACGTCGCGGAGCGCGCGAACCACTTCGTATTCGGCGCCTGCCGTGTACCCGGTTCCCTGCACATAAATGAGATCGCCACGCGTAAACTTTGTGGTCGTCGGCGTCTGCAACCCGCCCGCGACATAGTTCGCGTCCGGCAGAATCTGCTTGCTGATGAATCCCGCGCAGTACAAGTCCGAATAGGTAGGCGTCTGAACGCGCTGGGTCGGGAAACTCTCTGTAGTCGGCGCCGTTCCCTGCGGGGCTTCGAACGGAGCGGCGGTATCTCCGCTCTGGGCCCATGCGGCAGTGGCCAGCAATAGCACTAACAATCCTGTTTTCTTCATGTTACCTCCGGGGCAGCCGCCCCTGCGCGTCCTTCTCGCTTGCTTAAATGCCAGAAAAGAAAGGCTTCAAACCGGAAGGTAACAAGGGGGTAAGGGTGGGTCAAGGTTACGAGGGTGTTGCGCACCCCCGGCGCAGGTTTTTAGCACGCAAACGTAATCGCTTGTTGCATAAATAATTAAGTGCCTGTAATAATTCGCCGTTCCATAGGCTGCGTCCCAACCCCGATGCCTGCGCTCGTGACACCGAATTCGGCCCAATCCTTCGCTCCGCGAATGTTGCACCTGCGATTGCCTCGCGTGTGTGTCGCAGTCATTGGCTCCGATCCCAGCGAAATGGCAGAAAAAGCTGAGAGTCTGGTGAGAGATAACCCCTTCATGGAGTTCAGGTTGGACTATCTCTCGAAGCCCGCGCTGGCGCTGCCGAAGATCAAACGCTTCCTGGAAACTCATCCCGGAACCGTCGTTATCGCCACTTGCCGAAGGGCGGCCAATGGAGGCAAGTTCCGAGGTTCCATCCTTTCCCAACTCGACATTCTCGGCAAAGCCGCGGCAGCGGGATGCCAACTGGTCGATGTCGAACTCCAGACAGCCATTAAATGCAAGCCTGCACAACTGCAGAAGTTTCGCAGCCGCGCTGCCCTGGTCCTTTCTTATCATGACTTCCGCGCTACGAAGAATCTCGATGAAACGCTCGAAAAGATGCTCGTCTATCCCGCCGACTACTACAAAATCGTCAGCACGGCGACCACACTTTCGGACAACGTAGTCTTGATCAAGTTCCTCGCACGCGAGGGCGACCGGCACTCGCTCGTCAGCATGTGTATGGGTGAGCAAGGAATTATCAGTCGCGCCTTAGGTGTACGGGCCGGCAGCGTCTTCACCTTCGCCTCGGCCAGTGCGGGACAGGAAACCGCCCCCGGACAGGTCACGGCGCAGGAACTACGCAGCGTATACCGTATCGAACAGGTGGATGTCGCTACTCGGGTTTATGGCGTCGTCGGCGACCCAATCGCCCACTCTTTGTCCCCCACAATCATGAATGCGGCATTCCGGCGTGAAAACGTAAATGCCGTGTACCTCGCGCTTCATGCTAAGACCCTCAAGGATCTCCTGACATGTGTAAAGGAGATCCCGATCCACGGCATTAGCGTCACGATGCCCTACAAGGAAGCCGTTCTCCAGCACTTGGACAACTCCGACAGCCACACGATAAAGGTAGGCGCCTGCAACACCGTCGTCCGAGCGCAAGATGGCAAGCTTTACGGCTTCAACACCGACACCGCGGGAGTGATTCGGCCCTTGGAGAAGCGCCTGAGCACTATCGAGGGGGCCCGCGTCCTGGTCATCGGGGCAGGCGGAGCCGCACGCGCCGCCGTCTTCGCCTTGAAGGAACGCGGCGCCGAGGTCTACATTCTGAATCGAAGCCTGGCGCATGCGAAGAAACTTGCACATCAGGCACGCGCGCGCATCATGAAGCGCCCTGACCTGAAGAAGATGGCATTTGATGTCATCATCAACGCCACCCCAGTCGGCATGGGAGCGAACTCGCGCGAAACACCCCTCCAGGACAAAGAGATTAATGCTCGCTATGTCTTTGATATGATTTACGATCCTCCCGAAACGCGTTTCATGACGCTAGCTAGGGAGCGAGGCGCGCAAATCATTCCTGGAATCGAAATGTTTGTTCACCAGGCCGCCCGGCAATTCGAAATTTGGACCGGCAAGCCCGCGCCTTGGGACGAGATGTTGCGAGTCGTCCAGCTCGCGCACCAGGATCGCGCCAACCACTCTGCTAGCGGCAAATAAGCCCTGCCCGATGCGTGCAAATAAGAAAAAGTTGCATTTTTGCTGGTGCCCAAAGTAAGATGAACTTAGGAAGTGGCGACTCGTAAACGCTTCCGGATCGTTGTACCGCCCGTTCCTTACTTCCAGACTCGCAGTTCAAACATTGCGAATACAACTCGACGCGAGGTGGCTCAGTCCGCCTCCAACCCGGTTCGGAGAGTTCAATATGGCGTGGTACGCGTACTGTCTTACCGAGCATCAAACCCTCCCAAATGGAACCCGCACTCGCCGTCCTTTCCTGCTTGAAGGTGTTCAAGGAGTGAATGGCGCTGCAGTTCTCAGCTATCCCAGTGGTGAATTCGCCGTCATCGTGAGCGAATATGACCACACCATCGGTGATTTGGACCAGAAATCCGCGATCGAGCACGCACGGGTCGTCAGCAACTGCTTCCGCAATTCCACTGTTCTTCCCTTCAAATTTGGCACGATTTTCGAGAGCGATGACGCGCTCCGGCAGGCTGTCCGGGTCAACCGGCGAGCCTTCGGTCTGAGCGTGGCCAAGCTGCGCGGGAAGTCAGAAATGCACATCAAGCTCGTCGTCCGCGACGGATCATTGCGCGAAGCGATGATCGATGTCCAACTCCCCGACACCGTTGGTGGCGACTATCTCTCCAAGCTGCGCGTTAAGGCTTCCCGCGAGCGCGAACGGCAGACCAAGGCACGGGCCCTTTCCGTTCAGGTGCATAAGCTCTTCAATCCGCTTGAGGAAGAAGTCAGCTGCAAGAAGGTCGCTCCCGAAGGCATGCTTATCGATATCGCCCACCTGATCGACAGTAAGAGCGTGGAAAAGTACCAGAACCGCTATAGCACGGCGGCGAAACAACTTAAGAACTGCGAAGTGGCCATCAGTGGCCCGTGGCCCCCGTATCACTTTCTTCCTGGCAAGCTGCGCACCGTAGCAGGCAATAGCTAGGCCTACCTCCTAAGTCATTGCTAGTCATCGCGGGATTCTGCGTGGGCGCGTGACGCGCTCAGCAGAACTCCGCGAGGCGGCATAGGCTCGGATTGAGCAGGGCAACGATCTCGTTCGTGGCCTGATCATCACGCGATAGCCGAGAGATTCCTGTCCGTTCTCGCGACACGGTGGTCGACAAGGCCTACACGCGCGATTCGCGCCACCTACATCTCCAGGTTTACAGATATGGCCCGGCAGTCAGCGTCCCACCGGGACAGACGCGTGCTCATGGCCGGCGACGCCGCGCACGTGCATTCCCCCTGTCCGGCCGGTGCTCCTCAATCTCGGTGAGCCCGACCTCGACATCACCCCGTGGGCTGATCGCGTTCATTTGCTCCATGCCAGATACGATGGCGCGTGGGAGATGCCGGCCATCGGGATCGTGACGGATACGTAGCATGGGTGGCGACGGAATACAAGTTGGGCTTGCTGACGCGTTAACCGCTTGGTTCGAAACGCGTGAGATCTCGTAGTGCACCGGCGTCCACAACGTATGAAACTAAGGAGACACGTTCCGATTTCGCAGAGCTCTCGCTCCAACCCGCGCCACGACGATTTCCTTCTGCGGGCGCTTTCCCTATTCAGCATGGCCGTGCAGCGAATGTGCATTGTTCTGCACTTGCGTTCGTGCACAGATTGCCGCCCGGCTTTCCTGGTCAGCCCGAGAGGCTAGCGTAAATGCCTGTAGCTCCTAGTCTTAATCGCAGTGGTGATTTGGATCACGCGGCTTCTAATCTTTGGCGCGGCAAGTGCTTCGTTCACTCGTAAGAAGAGGCCGCACACTTCTCATGACCTTCACTCTTGATTCCTCGCGTTGCCTCCTGACAATCCGTTCCGCCTGGCGGAACGGTACCTTGCATCGCCTTTCCTGACACGCCCACCATTCGTAGCCTCTTGAACGTGGCCCCAGGTATGGGGCCATTTTTCGTTCTGGAACACACCTCGCGCTGTTCTCATTTCGCATGCTGCTCAGCTACACTTAGGCTCCGACTATGCGAACTGTCTACGCTCGATGTCAGTTCTCTGTATTGTTATTTGCGCTGCTCTCACCCGCCGTTGCCCAGAACCAGCCGAAACCTGCTCCTCCGCGCTTTGCGGCTATTCCGCAGATGACGCCGGCGCAGCAGGAGAACTTCCCGACGCAACTGCTGGATGAACTCACGACTATCCGGGACGCCGCCCTCGCCGACGAATACGCCTACCATCAACTCGCCTATCTGACGGAAAACATCGGTCCGCGTCCCAGCGGATCGGCCCAGGCCAAAGCAGCTGTGGATTTTGTCGCTGCCCAAATGCGCCAACTCGGACTCGAAGTCCAACTGGAAGAAGTCAAAGTTCCGCATTGGGTTCGTGGAGCGGAGACTGCCGAGTTGATCGAATATCCGGGCCAGCCTTCGGGCACCTCGCAAAAAATCGTGCTCACAGCTCTGGGTGGAAGCACATCTACAGCTGCCGAAGGGCTTACCGCCGATGTCGTCGTCGTCAACAGCTTTGAAGAATTGAGCAAGCTTGGCCGCAACGGCGTAGCGGGAAAGATCGTTCTCTACAAGGAACTCTTCGACAAGCAGAAAGCGGCCGCCGGACTGGCCTTTGTCGCCTATGGAGAAGCGGTTCGCTACCGTGCCATGGGCGGAAAGGCCGCCGCAGATCTCGGAGCCGTTGCGTCCCTGGTTCGCTCGGTCGGTAACGCGGACTACCGCCTTCCGCATACCGGCTTCAGCGTTCCCGTCGGCATACCACAAGGAGCGGTCACCGCCGAGGACGCAGGCCTGATCGCGCATCTCGCCAGTGAAGGCAAAGTTCGCATGCACCTGACGCTGACCCCACAGAAGCTGCCGGATGCTGTCGGCTACAACGTAATCGCGGATCTAAAAGGCACGGAGCATCCCGAGCAGCTCGTCATCCTGTCGGGACACCTCGACTCATGGGATCTCGGCACAGGAGCGATCGACGACGGAGCCGGAGTTGCCGTCGCAATGGAAACGGCAGAGATTCTTCAGAGGCTCCACCTTCGCCCGAAACGCACCTTACGCGTGATCGCCTGGATGGACGAAGAGAGCGGCGGAGCTGGGAGCCAGACCTACACCAAAGAACACACCAAGGATTTTCCCAACCACGTCGCTGCAATTGAAAGCGACAGTGGCGCCGCACACCCGCTGGGCTTCGAATCCAAAGTGACGCCAGCCGCGGCAGACCTGCTCCGTCCCGTTCTAAATGTTCTACAGAGTTTTGGAGCCACGGCTCTCGAACCGAGCACTTATCCCCCGGGCGCTGATATCGCAGGAATGTCCGACGGTGGAGTACCTGCGCTCGGCCTGCTTCAGGACGGTCGCACCTATTTCAACTATCATCACACCGCCGCCGATACGCTCGACAAGGTCGTTCCTGCAGAGTTGCGCGAAAACGCAGCCGCCATGGCGGTCATGGGATATGCCCTGACCAACATGAAAAATCCGCTGCCACGATAAGACCGCTACTTGGTGGGTCCGCCCGAGGCCACGCCAGGCGCGACTCCCTCTTGTAGGCCTTCCAGAGGTTGGAGCATGATCGTGCATCCGGAACTCTCACAGTTCACTGATGCTTTCCGCACAATCTCAACCGAGGAAACTTCCGGGAACCTGACAGGGTTTCCTTCTCTTGCAAAAGCCTCGCGGTCCAGTCTTGGCACAAAGCCTCGCCCCGCACTTCAAATTCGGGATCCACTGGCGGTGTGGAGGTACACATATAGGCAAAGCTCTATGCAGCCCTAGGGGCGGTTGACGCATCTCAATCCCCGCGCTTATCATTTTCGTTTGGCCTAAGACCACGGACGCCTCCTCACCGGGGCGTCCTAAGACTTTGATAGGCAATTGTTGAAGTGACCTATGGATAAGAAGAAGCTGGAAGCATTTAAGAAACGTCTCGAAACGCGGCAGCAGGAGTTGCGCCGCACTGTCACGCGGAATCAGGCGGATGGCCGCTCTGCCGACGAAGATACTGCGCAGGATATCGCCGACCGCGCCGCGAGTTCCTACACCAAGGAATTCCTTTTCAGCCAGAGCAATAACGACCGGCAGCTTCTCATGATGGTCGACGGCGCACTGGCGCGCATCCGCGAAGGCAGCTTCGGCGAATGCATCAGCTGCGGCAAAGAGATCAACGCGAAGCGCCTCGAGGCCGTTCCATGGACGCGCCACTGCATCGAGTGCCAGGAAAAACTCGAGCAGGGGATCCTCGAAGAAACGTCCCGCTAGGAGGCACCTGAATCAACAACGCCGCCGGACCATGGCGGCGTTTGCTTTTCTCCTACCTCATAACGCCTGCTGCGCTACTCTCCGGAATGACAGCCGAGTACTCTCGGTTGCCAGTTCGCAACAGTTGTACGCATGCGAACGCAAAAATCACGATCGCCAGCCACGCGAACCAGTCCCCGAGCACAAGATAAATTGTCGTAACGTGCGCAGCAGGAACTTCCGCTAATAAAGTCGCGAATGGGGCGGAGTCGCTGCGAGTTTCTGCCAGAATCCGGCCGCGACTGTCACTGATTGTGAGATATCCCTGGCGCGCGGCTCTCGCAATGCTGAAACCATCCTCCACTCCGCGCATAATCGCGATGTGCCCGTGCTGCACGCGGTCCACCACGAAATCCCACGCCGGAACCAGCATCAGTCCAGCCCCGCTCTGGCCGTACTTGCGCGACAGTGGCGTGAAATCCATGTCTTTGCAAATCTCCACTCCCCATGTGCCGGACGCCTGCTTAAGCACTGTAACGCTCGTCCCCGGCTTGAACCGCGATTCGAACGGTGGCAGCATGTGGTGCTTGTCGTACGTGAGAACCGCAGATCCAGGCGTATACACGCGCGCCTGGTTATAGCTCACCGGAGGCGCAACATCGACGACGCCAGCGACCACCACAACGTTCGCTCGATCTGCCAGCGATTGCAGGATTGCATCCTCTTCCGCCTTGTTCGATTCGGCTATCACGCCGATTTTTTCAGGAATGACGATTGCCTGAGCGCCTTTCGCAGCCAGTGCTTGTGCTTGATCTGCATAGGCGCTCAGCAACCGTTCGCTCGGCGCGCCCTCGTGTGCGACATCTCGATTCTCCGGGAGATCCGAGGCGATGAGGCCTACTTTCACCATCGGACTTCGCGGAGACGTCGCCAGCCGCACTGCTCCGAAGATCAGCACAAGCGCAAGAGATCCGCACGAAACGGCTACGATGCGCAACGCCTGTTTTGGCGTGGTGTTTCGCAAGTGAATCGCGAGCGCCACTCCTGACGAGAACACCAGCAGGAAGAATGTCATTCCCCACGGCCCCGTCACCGATGCGAGTTGTAAGAATGGAAGAAAGTTCAATTGCGAATACGACAGGCTCCCAAATGTCCCGTGCGGAGAATTGAGGTTCGCAAGATATTCAAGCGAGGTGTACATGGCGGGAAAGGCAAATACCGCCATCCACCTTGCTCCACGCTGGCAAAGCCCTCGAAACAGCAACACGGAAAGCGCAAATAGCAATGCCGGTACGGCGGCGATTTCCGCCTGAACTGCCGGCGGAAGATGCAGCACGGCACGGTAGAAATGCTGTGTATTGAGACTTCCAATTCCCCACGCCACAAATGCACAAACCCCGGCCACCCGCCACGAACTCCGCAAAGCAAGTATCAGTACCGGCACAGGCGCAAACCACAGCAGCGGCCATACCGGGAAAAGACCCGTACCGAAGTACACCAGCACTGCGGCGATGGCGACCGCAACCAATGCGCCTGCCATTGAACTTCTATTTGCGGATGCCATGGATATACCTCCGGAACGACCTGCGATAGAAACTGCGAAAGCGGCTCGGAGTCAGGCCAAGGCGGCCCCCAAGATACAACATGATGAGACCGTGAGAGAGTGCGCCAATTTCGAAGACGATTTCCCAGACATTGTCCTGGCGGAAGTAGCCAGCCTTCATCCCCTCGCGCACCAGGTCGGCCATCACGTTGGCAGTTGGCGATGCACCCGCCGTGAAATCCTCCGGAAATCGCCGGGCCCCTATGCGCGGCTTCAGGAACATCAACTCGAAGAGCCGTGGATTCTCGAGCGCATGATTAAGGTAGATCTCGCCAAGCTTCATCAATCGCCGCTCGCAATCCCCCTCGGGCTGAACCCGCGCCAGTCGCTCCGCCAGTTCCCGAAATCCCTCATCCGCAACCGCGTTCAAAAGCGCATCTCGATCATGATAGTGACGATAGATGGCCATTGCCGTGAGCCCTACGGCATGCGCCACCCTGCGCATGGTGATGGCTTCGGCACCTTCCTTATCGAGCAGCCGCTTGCTGGCGAATGCGATTTTGGCCGCAGATGAATCGCGCATGTGTACAGTGTACACTTTGAAGTATACATTGTATACATTGAACCGATGAACCATCACGAAGAAACGCGAAGTTGCGCAAGGATGCTCGAACCTCCGGGCTTCCTTCGTGAACCTTCGTGTTTGATGCTTTTAAGGGTAGGTGCCTGCGAGTGCTAAGCGCTCTTGAGCTGGAAAGGCAACTTTCGCAGCCGCTGCCCCGAAGCGGCGAAGATCGCATTAGCGACCGCAGGCGCGGCGGGCGGCAGCGCTGGCTCGCCCATGCCTCCAGGATCTTCCGTGCTATGCGTCAAGTACACTTCGATGGCGGGAGCTTCATTGATCCGAATCGGATCGTAGCCATCAAAGTTGGTCTGCTCAACAGCCCCGTTCTTCACAGTGATGGCGTTCTTCAGCGCAGCGCTGAGTCCGTAGACAATGGCGCTCTCCGCCTGCGCCCGTACTGACTCGGGATTCACAATGCGCCCACAGTCAATCGCAGCGACGATGCGATCAATCTTGAAGCTTCCATCCTTCACCGTAACTTCCGCCACCTCGGCGATATAGCTGCCAAACGACGAATAAGACGCAATGCCCCGTCCCTTGCCCTTCGGCAGTGCCTTGCCCCAGCCTGCCTTCAGCGCCGCAAGTTCCAGCACGCCTCGCAGCCGCGCCGGATTCGGATCATCTTCAAATCGCGGCTTCCAATTCGCAGCCTTCACCAGAAGCGATCGCCGGAACTCCACCGGATCCTTTCCTGCCGCGGCAGCGAGCTCGTCGATGAAGCACTCCACCGCAAATCCGTTGAACGAATGCTCGACCGACCGCCACCACAGCGGCGGCACCACGCTCGCGACCGCGTTGTATTCCAGCCGCACATTCGGAATCGCGTACGGCATCTGCAGCGCACCTCCGACTTCAGACTTCTCCGGCGCAGCCTGCTCCGGCGGATCCCACCAGCCGCCGATCGAAGTTGAGGCGATCGTGTGCGACCACGCGACTGGATGCCCGGCCGCGTTCACTGCTCCACGCATGTTGTGACACGCCGAGGGACGATAAAAATCGTGCGTCATATCATCCTCGCGCGACCACACAAGCTGCACCGGCTCGCGCACTACCTTCGCGATCTGCGCAACTTCTGCCGGATAGTCCGCCATATAACGCCGCCCGAATCCGCCTCCGAGATACGTTGTATGCACCGCAACCTTATTTGGAGGAACTTCCAGAATTTCCGCCACGGTCCGCTGCACCCAATCCGGCGACTGCGTGGGCGCCCATACTTCGGCCTCTCCATCGCGCGCATGCGCGGTGATATTCATCGGCTCCATCGTCGCGTGGGCCAAATACGGGAACTCGTACATCGCGTCCACATGCTTTCCGCCGTTCGAGAGCACCTTTTCCACGTCACCATCGTTGCGAAGCCGCTTCCCTGCTTTCGAAGCAGCCGCTCGCAATTCTTCATTCAGAGAGTCACTCGTCTCAGCGGCACCCCGACCGTGATCCCAAACAATATCTAGCGCCTCTCTGCCCTTCATCGCGGCCCACGTGGAATCGGCGACAACCACAACTCCGCCAGCCGTGAACTTGTCGCGCCCGAGTGCCGGAATCTCGAAGACATCGCGCACGCCAGAAATCGCCTTCGCCTTGGACGCGTCGAAACGCGCAGGCTTTCCCCCAAACGTCGGACACCGCGCAACCACGGCAAACTTCATATCAGGCACACGGACGTCCAGCCCGAACTGCGCGCTCCCATTCACCTTTGCAGGAATATCCACCCTCGGCGTCGCGTGGCCGATCAGAGTGAACTCCGATTCGTCCTTCAGTTCCACCTTCTCTGGGTCAGGCAGCGGCAGCTTCTGCGCAGCTTCCACCAGCTCTCCATAGGTCACCTTGCGCGATGACTTCGCGTGCACGACTGTCCCCTTCTTCGCCTCGCACTCGTCGCGCGATACATTCCACTTCGAAGCCGCAGCCGCGATCATCAACCCGCGCACCGTTGCCCCAGCGCGCCGGAGCGGCTCGAAATTCTCCATCGTGCTGCCGCTGCCGCCGGTGCCCATGTGCGTATAAATATCTGGACGCGTATCCGCCTGTTCCACGCTCACCGACTTGAAATCAACCTCCGCCTCTTCGGCGAGGATCATCGCCAGTCCCGTCTTGATTCCCTGCCCCATCTCCGACTTCGCCACGATCAGCGAAATCCTGTTGTCAGGGTGCACGTGCACATACGCATCAAATGGATTCGCCACCGGCTTCTTCGTGGCCTTCTCGTTCTCCTGCACGGCCGCGAACGCGGCGGGAAAGCGCACGCCAATCAGCAGCCCAGCGCCTGCCGCCGCGGTCCGCACCACAAATGATCGACGATCAATCCCCATGGCTATGCTCCCTTCCCGGCGCTCAGGCTCGCGCGATGAACGGCTTTCCGAATCCTCTGATACATGCCGCACCGGCACAGATTCCCTACCATCGCATTCTCGATCTGCTCGTCGCTAGGGTGCGGAGTCTTCGCCAACAGCGCCGCCGCCGACATAATCTGCCCCGGCTGGCAGTAGCCGCATTGCGGAACCTGCTCGGCAATCCATGCGCGCTGCACTGGATGCGAGCTATCCGCCGAAAGTCCCTCAATCGTCGTGATCTTCTTGGTGCCGACCGACGCCACAGGAGTCTGGCACGCGCGCACCGCCTCACCATCGAGGTGCACCGTGCACGCGCCGCACAACCCCATTCCGCAGCCATACTTCGTACCGGTCATGCTGAGGTTGTCGCGCAGGACCCACAACAGTGGAGTGTCAGGAGACATCTCGACATCGTGGGATTTGCCGTTGATAAGCAATCGAATCGCAGCCATACGAGGAACTCCCCAGGAGAGGTTGGTGCGTGAGACGAGGCTACTCCAGAAAAGTTAGCAAGATCAAGTCGTAGAGACGTTGCTTGCAACGCCTCTGCCGCCAGCGCCCCAGATCTCAACCTGGTGCACACCGCAATCAGAGATGTACCCAAGCTACGTCTCTGCGAGCAGCCTTCGACTAGATCCCCGGCTTCTTCTCTTCTTCCGCCGCCTTCACTTCCCCGGGCATCACGTTCTTCAATGGAGCCTTCCTCTGCTCCTCGAGTTCCGGATGCGGCAGCGGCTTGCGCGGCAGCATCTGTTCGCGCATCGCCGTGTTGTAAACGAAGATTGCCTGCACAGTCGCGGCCTGCGCCAGATCTTCCGGCTGCAACCGCTCGTACACATCCATATTCGAGTGATGCGTCCGCGATCCATAGTCCAGCGGATCCTGAATGAACTGGAATCCCGGCACCCCTACGGAGTCGAACGCCTCGTGATCCGTTCCGCCAGTGTTGCGCATCGTGATGGTCGTCACGCCCAGATCAGCCAGCGGTGCCATCCACTGCTGGAAGATCGGCGCAATCGACGCATTCTCCTGCAAATAGATTCCGCGGATCTTCCCCGACCCGTTATCCACGTTGAAGTATCCGGAGATTTTCTGCTGCTCCGGCTTCAACTCGAGCGGCCCTGCAGGCTTGCGCAGGAAGTCAGGGAGAGCCAATTGATCCGGTGCCGTCGAGAGCGGCACGTATCCAAAATGCTGCTTCACATACCCATAAGAACCGAACTCACCCTGCTCCTCTCCCGTCCACAGTCCCACGCGGATCGTACGCCGCGGCTGCACTTTCAACGCATTCAGGATACGCATCACTTCCATGGCAACAATGGTGCCCGCGCCGTTGTCGGTCGCGCCCGTGCCTGACGCCCACGAATCCAGATGTCCGCCCACCATGACAACCTCATCTTTCAGCTTCGGATCAGTCCCCGGTATTTCTGCAACCGTGTCAAATCCGTGCTCGTGATCGCCGGTAGACTCGGTTTCAACATCCATCTCGACCGTAACCGGGACGTTCGCCTTGAGCAGGCGGTACACGCGTCCATAGTTCTCGATCGCGGTCACCACGATCGGCAAGACCTCGGCATGTTCGCGCTTGTAAGTGAACCATCCCATGCCCGAACCGCCATCGTCGAAGATAGTCCCGCCCTAGCCGCCGCTGTCACGCCCGTCCCGGCTCGGCACCACAATTGCCACGGCATGCTCGTCGGCGAAAAACTTTCCCGCCTTCTCTCGGAACTCCAGCCGCTTGATGAATTCGGTGAAGAAATCTTCATGCTCGCCCACGTGCACCGGATACTCAGATATTTTCTTCAAATCAGATTCGTCATCGCGCTTGAACAGCGCCTTATCGACCGGTTTCACCTCGCGCATCGGGCCGAAGAAAACAATCTTCCCTGCCAGTTTGCCCTTGTACTTCTCCAAATCCTTTTCATTACTAGCCTCGACCCAGACTGCGCTCCCGTTGATCGGGCCATGGCTCGAAGGCGACCACGGCAAAGCCTGTGCGATAAACATCGCGGTATCCGGCGCCGACATCCGCACCCACGTATTTAGTTGCCGCCATCCCATGCCGAACTCGCCCCAGTCTTCCAAATGCGCATTCTTGCAGCCCATAGCGGTGAACTGATCGCGCGTCCACTCATTGGCCTTTTTTAGATTGGGAGATCCGGTCAGCCGCGGGCCGATCCCGTCCGCCAACCCCGACGCATAATCCATGACGTGAGAGTGCGACAGTCCTTCGTCGCGGATGCGCTGGTACATGGTGTAGTCAAGATTCTCAGTCGCGGGCTGCGGCTGTTCGTACGACGGCCTGGATTCTTCAGCTTTGGTGTCTTTGGCTTTCTTGTCAGCCGCGGAAAGCGAGAATACAACGCAAAACAGAATTACAACGATCGACAGCGACCGCTTCTGTATGCACATGCTTGTTAATTCCTCCCCAGAACGGAAGACGCAGAGTAGCAGAGTGTACTGAGATTTTGAAAGGACGCTGGCGTCAGCCGCGCGTCAGTACCAAGAAGATCAGACGGGCAGGAGGCGACACAGAACAGTCAACACACGTCGCGTCGCATTCTCAAATGAAACGCATACCTCCGCGTGTCTGTGCATGACTCGGATTCTTAAGGTGCAGTAGATCGCTCGTAAGCCGAACACTGTCATTTGGCATGGGCAGAACACCCCGTGAGTCTCAGCGCAACGCTGGACTGCGAAAACTCTGTTGTGGGGCCGTCTGAGGTGCCTCGGGAGCCCGCTGATCCTTCTTCCCGTGAAAGCCCCAGAAGTATGCGGCAGCGAGCGCTGCGACAAGCACAACGGCTATCAGTACACCGGCGAACCTTAGCGTCGCCTTGGACTTAGGATTTGCTTTCGCTTGCATGAACATTAGACTGGAGAAGAGTTTGCCCAGTTGTGCGCCGTTTTTCGGTGTGACCAGCGACGAGGGTAGCGATTGCAGCGTTCTGCTGTGCTCTACCTTTTGACGCCCTATTTTGCCCCTGTTAGACTTCTAGTTTGCCCAGTCATTCCTACCAGCAGAAGGGAAGTTCGTGCGCGCACAGACCCGCCATCAACTGAAGCAGGACGCCTTCAGCCGCGTCACCATCGGAGCCGCCGAAAAGACCGCCGATTGGACCGTGGAGCATCGCTCCACCATCATCATCGCAGCAATCGTTGCCATCCTGATTATCGCCGGGGCTATCGGCGGCTGGTACTACCTCAGCGCCCAGGACGAAAAGGCCAGCCTTGATCTCTCCAAAGCTGTCCGCACGATGGATACCCAGCTCCGCCCGGCAGGAACTCCCGAGCAGCCTGACTTTCCCACGTTCACATCCGCGAAAGAACGTGCTCAGGTTGCCCAGAAGCAGTTTCAGGCCATCATTGACAAGTACCCGCATACCCGCACCGCAGACATGGCGCATTACTTTGTCGGCGTAACCGCCGTCAGCATGGGAGACAACGCGGGTGCCGAACGCAGCTTCAAGGAAGTCGCTTCGCACGGCAATCGCCAGGTTTCGTCCTTGGCGAAGGATGCGCTCGCCAACCTCTACGCCAACACCAACCGCATCAAAGAAGCGGTCCCTCTATACCAGGAACTCATCAACAAGCCCACCGATTCGGTCAGCAAGACAACGGCGCAATTGCAACTGGCCGAGGCATACCAAAACAACAATCAGCCCGTCGATGCCAAGCGCCTCTACGAACAGATCAAGAAAGAGAATCCGACCGAAGAAGTCGGACAACTCGCGTCCCAAAAGCTCTCCCAGTTGAAATAATCGGGAGCAGGGCGACTCTCTCCGGATGCATTGCGCTCATTGACGACTTAAACCTGCCGTGTCTCCTGAACTTCGCAAGCCCAGAGCTGAGCACTTGAACGCTGGGCATTACCTTCGTAAGTCAAACCTGCGCCTTTCCGGGGTATTTCGTCACCTCATTCGCGAGAATTAGCAAGACTGCATTCTTGTGCTCGGTGAGGCTCTCTATGTCCTGGCGGTTGCGTTTCATCCTGTTCGCGATCAGCCTGGCCGGCTTGTTCCATGTCGCCGCCTTGGGCCAGAACGACTCCTCGCAAAGCCTGGGCGAGATTGCGCGCAAGGTGCGGAAAGAAACCAGCGATGAAGTCCGCATGACGGATGCCGAAACGAAAAAACTGTTTGACTCAGTCGACCGGATCTTCACGTTCTCTTCCGAGGACTCCGCCCTCCTTAAGCACGCAACGGTAAAGCGTCGCCTCGTCAGCAAAGCGGACGTCGAAAAATACACCAGTGGACAGTTGGCAAAGGAAGAGTACACGCGTCGATTCACCCACTCTGAAATCAGCATGAAGAAGCTTGGATTCCTGCCTCGCGGCTTCAACCTGCGCGAGTTTCTGGTAAAGGCCACTGGCAACGAGATTGCCGGATACTACGATCCCGAAAACAAAATGATTTCCCTGCTGAACTGGGTTCCTGCCGACCGGCAGGAGCCCATTCTCGCGCACGAACTCACACATGCCCTGCAGGATCAGAACTATGACTTACGCAAGTGGATGAAAGCCCTTGAAAAGCCCGCATCGGATTCAAAACCTGAAGATGACGACGGAGCTATCGCCCGCAAGGCAGTGGTCGAAGGCCAGGCGATGGTCGTGTACGTCGACTATCTTATCGCGCCTATGCACCGCAACCTCGAAAACACTCCCGGACTCATTTATCAAATGGAAGATCCGGCGGTGAAAGCGGTGCAGGATTCGCAGATGCTGCACGATGCCCCGATGATCCTGCGTGAAGCTGGAACCTTCGCCTACAAAGAAGGATTGATCTTCGAAGGTGAACTGCTGCACAAGGGCGGAAAGAAGATGGCATTTGCCGGAGCCTTTGCCCGTCCGCCGCGCAACTCGCACCAGATTCTCGAGCCGGAAACCTACATCAACGGCGAGAAACTTCCCGCGATTCCAATTCCCGACCTGAAGCAATTGCTCGGCGAGCAATACGACATCTATGACTCAGGCGGAGTTGGGCAACTCGACGTCCGCGCTTACCTGAAACAATATGGCGAACGCCGCAATGCGGACGAGCTATCTTCCGCATGGCACGGAGGCGCATACTTCGCTTTCCGCCACAAAGACAAGACCGACGCGTCTACGAGCACGTCAGATATCGCTCTGCTCTACGTCTCTCGCTGGAAGTCGGCGCAAGCAGCCGCGCGGTATGCGCGCTTCTACGCTTCGACCGTCCCTCTGCGATACCGGACAGCCACGCCGCAGGAATCCCTCGCGTGCAGCGGATCGAAGTGTCCTCTCTCGAGCACCCAGTTCGTCACCGAAGAAGGCCCGGTCGTAATTGAGCAGTGGTCCGACGACACTGTGATCGTCTCCGAGAGCTTCGAGAAAGCTACGGCATTCAAGATTCGCGATGCCGTGCGCGACACAGCTGCCGGCGTGCATGCGGCGGTCTCACCCGGTCCGGAGATTGGCCTCCGCTTGTTTGACCTTCCCGCGTTCGGCCAATTCGCGGCGGAGATCGGCGCGCAAATCCGAGCGGCCATGCAAACCAGTCGCTGATCCCTGCGCACTTCGCGAGAGCGTCGGATGCACGGACGCCAACCGCCTACCACCGCTACAATGGTCCGTTCGATCTCACGGAGGACCATGTTCCGTCACTTCATCTCAGCACTCCTGCTGCTCTCTTCTCTTTCATTCGCTCAAACGATTCCAACCTCCACAGTTCCAGCGTCCCGTCTCGCGCACATTCGTCACGGCATCAATCTCAGCGAATGGTTCGCGCAAGTTTACGATCCCAAGGGATACACCAAAGAACATTTCGAATCGTGGACGACCGCGTCTGACATCGCGCTGATCAAGTCGGCCGGATTCGATCACGTGCGGCTCAGCGTCAATCCGCAGCCCATGATGGACGCGATGCAAAAGCCTAACGGCGCGGCGGACTACTACGGTTATCTCGATGCCGCGATGAAGATGATTCTCGACGCGGGACTCGCGGTCGAAGTCGACATGCATCCCGACTCGGATCTCAAGGCCAAGCTCAACGACAATGACTTTGTCGAGCGCTTTGCCGACTTCTGGCGCGGAGTGGCGAAGCATTATTCGTCACCGCCGTGGGACACCGATCGCGTCTTCTTCGAAATTCTGAACGAGCCCGAGATGCACGATGCCTATCGCTGGCAGGGAGTCGCAGCCCGTCTGGCCAAAGCCATCCGCCAGGGTGCGCCCTCGAACACGATTCTTGCGCCGGGCGCGAGTTGGGACAACGACGACGACATGGTTTTTCTCGAGCCCCTGCGCGATCCCAATGTGATCTACGTCTTTCACTTTTACGGGCCGCACATCTTCACGCATCAGGGAGCGTCGTGGAGAACTTCTTATTGGAAATGGGAGGGCAACCTGCATTACCCGTCGAATGCGGCGAACGCGGCGCAGGTCGCGGAGACCGTGCCCGAGGCCATCGACCGTCTGTACGTGATCCGCTATGGCGCCGATCACTGGGATGGGCCCCGCGTCGAGTCCGAAATCAACCAGGCCGCAGACTGGGCGAAGCGCAATGGAGTGCCGCTGGTCTGCAACGAGTTCGGAGTCTACCGGCACGCGCAACCGCAGGACCGTCTCGCGTGGCTGAAGGACGTCCGCACGTCGCTCGAACATCACAACATCAGCTGGGCGATGTGGGACTACTCGGGCAGCTTCGGCGTAGTCACGAAGCAGAACGGGAAGAACGTTCTGGACGAGGACACGGTCAAGGCGCTGGGACTTCGCTGACCCAGTCGTCCCCTCAGGCGTTTGCGGAAGCAAGCAGGGTGCATCTACGGGGCGCCGTGATTTTTGGATCATTTTCTCTCAAAATCTTGGGTCCAAAGGAGTTGCGGACTGGAGATCCGCACTTGTGCTCGTAAAATATTGAAAGCAGAGGACTTACTCGCAAAATATTGCGACATAAGGAGTTAGCCGCTGACTCGGACGTGCTGACGATTGAAGGCCTTGAATCCGGGTACAAGGCTGAGTGCGACTACAGGCTCCAGAACGCGTAAGTCGGATACCTGCTGGGGAATGCGAGTTTTTTGGATCGTATTTCCTAAACTATTGAATACAACCAACTTCCGGGATGGCGGTATCCCTTTCTGCTCGCAAAATATTGGAATCAAATAGCTTAGACGCAAGGTACTGCAAAATAAGGACTTAGTAGCTGGTTCGGAGCTTTGCCTTGTCTCAGCGCGACGGATGTCTTTTCTGGGTTGCAACT
>Ga0136846_1233259_pt1 | contig 70591 bp, 55 predicted proteins | sample HopSoiMetagenom2_FD_96841 | JGI IMG/M metagenome (GOLD analysis project Ga0136846, IMG submission 96841) | Grasslands soil microbial communities from Hopland, California, USA - 2 Assembly 2016 (version 4) | ecosystem: Environmental > Terrestrial > Soil > Grasslands | place: USA: Hopland... | reverse complement strand
CCTCCGCGCGGCAGGCATTGCTGCAGATTCGTCGAGGGTCATTAGGGCTGACGCGGTGCCTTTATCGCAGGCGAGGGTAGCACCGCTGGACATGCATTGCTGTGCGTACAGGCGGTTACTGTCGGTCATGTCCAAAAGTAACCACTGACATCTTCACGCGAATATCTGGTTCACCTTCTCGCGGGTCTGCTGACTGCGTGATGGCTTCAGAACCCGCATGGTGGACTCCATGTCCGACTGACCGAGCCATTGCTGCACGGTAGGCAGATCAACGCCAGCCTAGATAACGGAGGTAATGGCGGAGAGGGAGGGATTCGAACCCCCGGTACCCTTTCGGGTACGCCGGTTTTCAAGACCGGAGCCATCAACCACTCGGCCACCTCTCCGGCGTGGGAAGCGGTGCAAGCATTCGCCGGCACCCGCGCTTCGCCCACAGAACACAGTTTGCTTAGTTTACATCAGCAAGTTAGCTCAGTGCTGGGCTGTGAGCCCGAACGCTCGGGAGTGAAATTCCACCACCTCGGCAAAATGTGAAAGAAAATAACCGATGCTGTGATCGCCAGGATAGAGATGGTATTTGTGCTTGACATGCTCTTGAGTGAGTTCAGTATCCAAGGCAGTCGCCCCTCGCTCAAAACCGTAGTTATCGTTCCGCCCGCAGTTAAAGTAGATCGATAGCCTGCGTACTCCAGCAGCATTCTCTTCTGCCAGAATGAACGGACTATTCGCCTTCCAATGCGGCACGTTGATCGGCGATCCAAAAACGGTGCTCAACACGCCGAATATCGGAGCCCCCGAGCCTGCTGCCCGGTCCAGTTGTTTGGGAGATTCACTCATGAGCGCTGCACTCTGTGCGCTCACAGCAGAGAACAATTCCGGATGTGCAAAGGCGAACCTGAGTGCCCCGTATCCGCCCATGGAGATTCCGCTGATTGCCCGCCCAGTTCGCGTCGCCTGGACTCGGTACTTGCCCTCGATGAACGGCATGAACTCCCGCAAGAAGAAGTCGCTGTACGGAAATCTTCCATCAGCGGAATTGATGTAGAAGCTACGCCTGCCCTCCGGAGCCACAATGAGAAAGTCGCCCAGTTCATGCCTGCTCCTGAGTTCGTCGATCATGGTCCAACCGCCACTGTTAAACAGCGTGCGCTCGTTATCGCCCAGCCCGTGTAGGAAATAAAGAACGGGATACCTTTTAGCAGGATGTTCTGCCGCCGTTTCGTTATAGCCAGACGGCAGGTACACGCAGTACTGCATCGCCTGCTTCAAAATGCGGCTGTTGATTGCGCTGCAATCGATACGGCTCTGCGCCGACGCTGACACCGCCACTAAGATGCAGAAAAGGATTCCCCAGCACGAATACGGGTGAGCACGTTTCATTCGGGATCAGTTCATTCGTAGCGCAACGCCTGCACCGGATCAAGACGAGCGGCGCGGCCGGCAGGATACAGACCAGAAACAAGGCTGACAATGAAAGCGAATAGAATGCTGAAAAATACTAGCCACCACGGCACGGCCCAGAAATGTTCTGGAGGAAGAGATTGTCGTTTTAGATAAACATTGGTCCCGAAATTGATAACCTGCCCAATGATCCATCCGAGCGCCACCCCAACTATCCCGCCCAGAATTCCCATCGCCCCAGCCTCGGCAAAGAAGAGTTTCTTCACATCACCATCGCTCGCACCGATGGCTTTCATGATGCCGATCTCGCGGCGTCTCTCGAGAATCGCCATCACCAGCGTATTCACGATCCCAACCGAAGCAACGATCAGAGCAAGGCTGCCGAAGATTCCCAAAAATGCGTAAAGCACAGCGAAGAACTGTCGCAGCCCGCGGCTGGCGTCGAGAATTGAGAATGTGGTGAAGCCCATCTTCTTGATCGCATCTTCAACCGGCTGCACCTGTGCCGGATTCTCTACCCGAACACTGATCGACGAGTACACCGGCTGGTGACTGGCCGCGTGTGAAATCTCTCGCAAGTCGGTCGGAGTCATCACATGAAGACTCTCGGCCAGTCCCAAGGGGAGAAACACTTTCGCGCGCGTCGGCCCGCGCATGCTTTCTGGATCGAGATCCGACACTCCGACGATCTTGAGCTTCTGCTGCCGCGAGATGACCGAATAGGATGCGCCTGCAACTTCCGGCGAATTCGAATTGCCCCGAAGCGGCGGAGTCGGACTCGCCTCCCGCTGCGAATACAGCATCGTCATTTCTTTCCCAAGCAGCGGTTTCGCCAATTCCGTGACGTTGGGTTCGGCGGCGCCCAGAGCCGGAGTCTTCCCGAGAAGTTCCTCGGCGAATGACTTCTGAAGAATGACCTCCGGCGCAGTATCCGAACTGAAGAACGCCCCCTGCATTCCTTCGAATGCATCGTTCGACTTCGCCGAGGCTGGTAGTGCCGAGATCATCGTCAGGTGCGGTTTATCCTCGAACCGCAACTCGCTGGCGAAACGGATGTCGGGATAGGCCTCGGCCACATTCGCAATGTGCTCGATCTCCGAGCGCGCGGCTTCATCCAGCACGCGGCTCTCTCCTGGAATAGGACCGTTGCGTTCGTCCTCGCGCCCCATGCCCCGCATCTCGCGCCGCGAAGTCACGACCATAGTGTCGAACAGCCCGGATTTCACCAGGCGCCGCGATGCCATCTGCTGCAGGCCGATGCCCAGTGAAAGCATAGCGACGAGCGAGGCCACTCCTACCGAAATTCCAATCGTAGTGAGCGAATTTCTCAGCAGCGATTCGCGCAGGTTGCGCAATGCGAGTTCCGTTAGATCAGGGATCTTCACGCCCGACCTCCCGCTGAAGGGATGTTCAAGCGATCATCGATCAGCTTGCCATCGGCCAGGAAGACCATGCGTTGCGCATACCGTTCAGCCAGAGCGCGCTCATGCGTCACCATCACAACGGTCATTCCCAGTTCCCGATTGAATTCGCCAAGCATTTCCATGATCTCGGTACCAGTGTGGCTATCGAGATTCCCTGTCGGTTCATCGGCCAGCAACAGCTTCGGGCGATTGATTAGCGCCCGCGCCAATGCGGCTCTCTGCTGCTCACCTCCAGAAAGCTCGCTCGGCCGATGATTCACGCGGGCCCGCAATCCGACGCGCTCCAAAGACTCGCGGGCCAGCATTTCGCGCTTACTGCGATCCACTTCGGCAAACCGAAGCGGCAACTCAACGTTTTCCAATAAGGTCATGCTGGCAATCAGATTGAACGACTGAAAGACCATGCCAACGACATGGAGCCGATACTTGGCCAGTTCCTCACGAGAAAGCTTCGCAAGATCTCGATTCTGAACGACAACGCGCCCTGACGTCGGGCGATCCAATCCAGCGATCAAGTTCAACATCGAAGACTTGCCGGATCCCGAACTGCCGAGCAGCGCAACAAATTCCCCCGGCCGAACGCTGATCGAGATTCCGTCCACCGCCCGGATCAACGTCTCACCCATCTTGTAATGCCGGCAGACGTTCTCGCCGCGGATGGCCAAAGTTGCAGCGGCTAAGGCTACAGGAGTTGTTGTCGAGACCATCAGCGCATCTCTCCACGCAGCACGCGCAACGCATCGCCCGCCTTCACATCAGCGTTCTTGTCCTTCCCACCATCCTCAGTAACCCCCACCGCGTCGCCCTCGCCCGGAGCGAGAAACAGATTCTCCTGCACCCCGTGCTGCCGCGTGTACAGGTCGTAGTAACGGCCCCGCGCCGCATAGAGTTGCGCGTGCGTGCCTCGCTCCACAATACGTCCTTGCTCCATCACCATGATCTGATCCGCCCGCCGGATGGTTGAAAGCCGGTGCGCGATAACAAACGTTGTTCGCCCCTGCATCAGATACGCCAGCCCCTGCTGAATCATGTGTTCGGATTCCGAGTCCAGGCTCGACGTTGCCTCATCGAGAATAAGGATCCGCGGCTCGGCCAGAATCGCGCGAGCAATCGAGATCCGCTGCCGCTGGCCGCCCGAGAGCTTTACACCGCGCTCCCCCACGATCGTGTCGTACTTCTCGTTGAAGCTCTCCGCAAATTCATCCACGCGCGAAATGCGGCATGCGCGCATGATCTCTTCCTCGCTCGCATCCGGCCGCGAAAAGGCAACATTCTCTCGAATGGTTCCGTCGAACAAGAAGGACTCCTGCAATACGACGCCGAGCCGCGTCCGATAAGAATCGAGCCGGATCGTGCTCAGATCGATGTCGTCGACGCGAACCGTGCCCTTCGTCGGAACATAGAACGCTGAAATCAATCCAATCGTCGTTGATTTTCCCGAACCCGACGATCCGACCAGCGCCGTCACAGTTCCCGGCTGGGAGCGGAATGAGATGTCGTGGAGTACTTCATGCGTTCCGTCATAGCTGAAACTTACGTCCTCGAACTCGACCAGCCCGACGATATCCGGGAGCTGAACCGTGCGCCTTGGATCTTGATCCTCCGGCCGCTCGCGCAGGATCTCTTGTGTACGCTCAAGCCCGGCCAGAGCCTCGGTAAGCTGCGTTCCAATGGAAACAATCTGCATCATCGGCGCGACGAGAAATGGCAACGTGATGGTAAAAGAGAAGAACTGCCCTGCAGTGAGCGTTCCCGCAAGACTCTGCCTCGCGCCAACATACATCGTGGCCGCGCCTACGCCCCCGAGCAGCACGCTCGCCGACAGACTCATGACAGAAGTTGCGGTCAGCGTGCGCATGACATTGTCCAGGAGCTTCTTCACTCCCGACGCGAAAACAGCCTCCTCGCGCTCTTCGGCGTGATAGCCCTTGATCACTCGCACGCCACCCAACGACTCGATCAATCGTCCCGTAACCTCGGCATTGATCTTGCCGCGCTCGCGGAAGATCGGTCGGATCGTCGCGAACGCCTTGCTCAAGAACCCGCCAAACACCAGAAGCGATCCAACTGCGATCAGCGTCATGCGCGGGCTGATTCGCATCAGCCACCAAAGTGCGATTGATGCTGTGAGCAGCCCTCCAGCGAAATCGACAAGCCCGGTCCCCAACAGGTTGCGCACGCCTTCCACGTCGCTCATGATGCGCGAAACGAGATTGCCGGTCTTGTTCGCGTCGTAAAACGAAACCGGCAGGCGGGACACATGCACCTGCACCTTTTGCCGAAGTTCGGTGATCAACCGCTGAGCCGCTTTGGACAGCAACTGCGTTAGCGCGAACGATGTGATCCCCTGGACCACCGTCGCGGCTACGACCACCTCAATCAGCCGCTGCAAGGCTAATAAGTGATGTTGATTGATGACGTCATCGATCAGATACTTCGTCGAGGCAGGAAGCACGAAACCTGCAACGCGGTTCATTGCCATCAGCAGCAACCCGACCGCGAGCAGTCCCCGGCGCGGACGCATCAACGTCCAAACGTCCGGCAGAACCGCCCTCAAACGCTGGATCTTCGGAGGTTTCGCGGCTTCTTTGGCGGGAGAACTCAATCCCCTGTTTGACTCCTGCTGCTTCGGATTCGCTTCAATTAATACTGCATTGTCACACAGTTTCCTGGCCAGCGCGGGGCCAGAAGCCCTGTGACATTGCCTGCTTGGGCGTTGTATCCTCGGGGCGTGTCCCGTCCGCCTCCGCCGGAGCGATCGCCAACGTTTGGCCTGATTCTGGGCCTTCTCGTCACGTTTGCGGCGGTGCTCGCCTATTCGGCGTATATGAGTTGGCAGGTCACCGGACTGCGCAAGTTGCAAACCGAGCTTGTCGATCGCAACCGCAGAGACTCTCTACAACTACTCCGCATCCAGAATGACCTGAATCTGCTTGCCGTCGCGATGCGCGACATGGTGAGCAGCGATGAGCCCTATCCCCTGACGGCATGGTCTGCGCAGTTTCAGCGTATCCGCACCGATCTCGATGACGCTATGCGGCTTGAGGCCACCTTCGCTCCTTTCACCCGCACGCCCGAGCAAAGCGCGTTCCTCACCAGTTCGTTCACGCAATTCTGGGACGCTACTGACCGCGTCTTCGCTCTCGCCCATGAAGGCAAGGAGCAGGAGGCACGGAAGCAGATTCAGCTCTCGCTGCAGGAACGTCAGGCCGCTCTCAGCACGGCTGTCGCCCGCCTGCTCGTACAGAACAGCGAAAATGAAGAACAGGCCGGACAGCGCATCGTCCAGATCTATGACCGTGTGCGGCGCCAAGTCTATGTCTTTCTCGCCGCGACGCTTCTCGCGATCCTGTTGAATGGTGTGTCGCTTATCCGCTGGAACCGCAGCTTGTTCGCGCGCTTGGCCGAAATCTCTGAGCGCCGCAGTGAACTCGCACAGAAGTTGATCTCGACGCAGGAGTCCACGCTGCGCTACATTTCCCGCGAACTGCACGACGAGTTCGGCCAGATCCTCACCGCGATTGGATCGATGTTGCGTCGCGCGGGCTCGCACGCACCCGAGGGTTCCACGCTTCGCGCCGACTTGCAGGAAGTCCTCGTAACCGTTCAGACTACGCTCGAAAGCGTACGCAGCCTCTCGCAAGCTCTGCATCCGGTCATGCTCGACGAGGCTGGCCTCGAAAGCACGCTGGATTGGTACATCCCGAACGTGGAAAGACAAACCGGAATTGCCATATCCTATGAGAAGCAGGGAGAACCCTTCGCCGTCGACGGCGCCGCTGGTGTTCACGTGTACCGGATCCTGCAGGAAGCGCTAAATAACGTCGCGCGGCACTCCGGCGCGAAGCAGGCGTGGGTCCGGCTGCGATTCTTGCGCGACACGCTTGAGTTAGACGTTGAGGATCGCGGCTCCGGATTCCAGGAAAAACCATCCCGGCGGGGAATCGGTCTAGTCGCGATGCGCGAACGCGCCGAGTTGATGGACGGTCAGATCAGTTTCACTCGGCCGCCGCAAGGTGGAACTCTAGTTCGACTGATCGTGCCGAGAGAGAAAGCAGAATCCTATGGAAAAGAAGATCAGAGTGTTGCTCGTGGATGATCACAGCCTCGTGCGCCGAGGTTTCCGGCGCATGCTGGATGACGAGCCCGATATGGAAGTCGTCGGGGAAGCGGGTGACGGCGAAGAAGCGGTCAAGCTTGCGAAGGAATTGCATCCGCAGGTTGTCGTCATGGACTGCGCTCTGCCCGGCATGAATGGCCTGAAAGCTACTCGTCAGATCATTGAGAATTCGCCGGAGACTGCCGTCCTGATGCTCAGCATGCATACCGAGAGCACTTGGGTGCGGCAGGCGATTGAAGCTGGCGCCAAGGGTTACGTCCTGAAGAATGCGATGGATCTTGAACTCGGCTCGGCCATCCGCAAAGTGGCCGCCGGAGAGACGGTCTTCGATCCCAAGGTCGAGCAGCGCGCCGTTCTGAAAGGCGAGCGCAGCGCGGCGCTCACCCCGCGCGAACTGGAAGTTCTGCAGATGATAGTGGACGGCAAATCGAACAAAGAAATCGCGACCGCGCTCGATCTCAGCGCCAACACTGTCGCCGTTCACCGCGCCAACATCATGAACACTCTCGGAATCCACAAGACCGCAGAACTGGTCGTATATGCGATTCGCGCTGGGCTGGTGAACGTACCGTGAATCGTAGGTCTTTTCTGGGTGCGATGGCTGGTCTGGCTTCGTGGTCGCATTTGTCCGGGCTCTCTTCGTTCGCAGCTACCACGATCTCTCCCGGATTTCGCTTCACCGATGTAACGACGCAAGCGGGAATCCAGTTTCAGCACAACAGCGGCGCCTTCAGCGGCAAGTTTCTGCCCGAAACGATGGGCTCCGGTTGCGCCTTTCTCGACTACGACCGCGACGGATGGCAGGACATTCTGCTCATCAACGGCGCGGACTGGCCGAGCCACAAACGAAGCCGTAGCACGCTGCGCCTCTACCACAATAATGGAAACGGCACTTTCACCGACGTCACTTCCCGTGCTGGCCTCGACGTCGAGCTCTACGGAATGGGCGTCGCTGTCGGTGACTACAACAACGATGGATTTCCTGACATCCTCATCACGTGTGTCGGACAAAATCGGTTATTTCGCAACACGGGCAAAGGAACCTTCGTCGACGTCACGAATGTGGCAGGTTTCGGAAGGCGGGAGGCTTTCAGCACTTCAGCGATCTGGTTCGACTATGACCGCGACGGCCTGCTTGATCTCTTCGTCTGCAATTACGTGAAGTGGTCTCCCGAGTCCGATGTCTTCTGCAGTCTCGACGGCAAGCACAAATCCTACTGCACGCCTGAAGCATACCGCGGCGCAACCTGCTGGCTGTTTCACAACCGCGGCGACGGAACGTTCGAAGATGTCACGGCAACCAGCGGCATCTTCGACAGCAGTTCCAAGTCGCTCGGCGTCGCGCTTTTTGACGACAACCACGACGGATGGCCTGACTTGCTCGTTGCCAACGACACGCAACCGAACAAGCTCTACCGCAATCAGCACAACGGCACCTTCAAAGACTTCGCTGTAGAAGCAGGCCTTGCATTCAGCACGGAAGGGAAGGCGCGTGCCGGGATGGGCATCGATGTCGCCGATTTCGACAACTCAGGCAGCCAAGGCGTCGCGATTACAAACTTTGACAACGAAATGATTGGCTTGTACCGCGCGAATGGAAAAGGCTTCGAGGACATTGCGCCGCAATCCGGCGTCGGCATAGCATCGCGCAACAGCCTCGGATTCGGCTGCGCATTTTTCGACGCGAACCTCGATGGATGGCTCGACTTCGCTGTCGCGAATGGCCACATCGACGAAACCGTCCGCAACATTCGGGGCAACGTCGGATACGCGCAGCCTCCACAGTTATTCCTCAGCAACGGCAAAGGAAGCTTTGCCGATGTGGCGCCCCAACTCGGAGGCGATTTCGACAAACCCAAAGTCGGGCGCGGCCTCGCATATGGGGATTTCGATCGCGACGGCGATCTCGATCTGTTGATCACCACGAACAACGGCCCTGCCTATCTCTACCGTAACGATCAACTCGCGGGAAATCGCAGCATCCGGTTCCACCTTGTCGGAACGAAATCGAACCGTGACGGAATTGGAGCCACAGTGCGCGTGTTTGCCGGTGGCGTCATGCAGTCCAGAACAGTCAAAGGGGGATCGAGCTATCTCTCGCAGTCCGAGCTTCCCGTCACCTTTGGAGTCGAGAAGCGCGACCGTGTCGATCGCGTGGTGATCGAATGGCCCAGCGGAAGAACTGAAGAGTACAAAGCGCTGGCCGCAGGCCGAGCTTACGACTGTACGGAAGGAAAAGGAGTAGCTGCCAGAAACGCTTACTGAGAAGAATTCGCCGTAGGCCTCACAACGTCGCCCGCCGCCAGCAGATCGATTTCAACCGTGTCGTTGACCCGCAAAAAGAGCGTGCTCGGATTCTTCATTCCCCACTTCGCGTACGGGACGCTGAAATGAACGTTGGCCGTCCAGTGATCGGCTGAGGTCTCTACTATTGCGGGAACGGTGATCTCGCGATCAGTCCCGTGAATGCTGAACATTCCGTGAACCATAACGGAGGCCTTTCCCGCGCTCGCAAGCTGGCCTTCAAACCGGTCTGGCCGGAATGCGATCTCGGGATATCTCGCGCTCTCCAGCACTTCTTTCTGCATTTTGCGATCGCGCATCCCGCTTCCGCTCTCGCCGCTGACCGCGTCCACCACAATCTCGCCAGTGATTCGTCCTGCAGGTTCGAGCTGCAATGCTCCGCGTTTCACCTTGAAAGTGCCGTGCACAGTGTGGAGCACGTCACCCAGCGTAAACCTCACATTGCTCTGCGCCGGGTCGACCTGAAACGCAGTCTCCTGCCCCGCTGCAACCGTGCTCGCGAGCAGAATAGTCGCGATATATACATATCTGAGATTCAGCTGGATCATAGGTTAAGCGGTCAGTAGGCCCCATCCGAGAGTCAGACCGTCCACCGCAAGATGCAGCGGCGAGAGAACTCCTACGTGCAGTTCGAGTAACCTGCGGAACACATATGGACGCTTCTGAAATGCCTGGATCGTACGGCGCTGCAGTCGCGGACGCCGGTCAAGCATCAGCATCAGTCTCGCCATCAACAGAGGCCGCAGCGCGAGCCGCCGATGCTCACGCTCATACAAACTCAAATCTCCGGTTTCCAGACAGTCCGCCAGCACCATCGCTTGGCTGAAGGCGAGGCACAGCCCCTCGCCAGTAATCGCGTCCACGGTACCCGACGCGTCGCCGATCAGGGCAACATTCTCGCGGCTCACTCGCTTGAGCTTGCAGGTGGCGGTGAGAGCGCCGCGCTCGTTTGATGATACTTCTGCTCCTTGGAGACGGTTCTCCAACTCTGGAAAATGTCTCAATACATCGCTGAGCCGCGGTTTGGGATCGCGCGAAATGAAAGCAACACAAACCTGATCCTGCGAGACCGGTGTCACGTAGATCTCGCCCAGTTCCCCCCAGTGCAACTCCATATGATCGCTCCACGGGGCAAGCCGGTAATGCTGGCGGAAAGCATAACGACAGTGTCTGTTGCGATATTCATCAAGGCCACTCCATCGGCGTACACGCGAGTTGCCGCCATCGGCCCCGACAATCCACCGCGTCTTCACCTCGCGCCCCCCGAGCTGAACCCGATCTCCTGAGATTCCCGTCACAGCCGTTTGCCAGAGAAAATCAATGCCGAGACTCGCCGCCCGTTCCCCTATTAATTGATGCAGTACCGTTCGGCGAACACCGCGACCCGATTCTCCCCGCGGGAATTTTGCATTCACGGCAAGCCCGGCGCTCGAGAAGCGTACGCCGCAAAACGGGAACGATTTCTCCACCGGTACTCTGACGCCTAACTTCTCAAGCGCCACCAAGCCGTCCGGCATGAGTCCTTCGCCGCACGGCTTATCAATCGGCATCTGCGCGCCGTCGGCAACTGTCACCCGGAAACCCTTCTGACGCGCGGCAATTGCCGCCGCCAATCCCGCGGGCCCGCCGCCAATCACCAAAACATCTGTTGAATCTGCCAACTCGGCCTCACCACTTCAAAAGTACAAGCTCCGAACAGAAACCCGGCCCCATCGCCGCCAGAATGCCCAATGTCCCTGGCTCCGGACGCCGGTTCCTCATCACATCCTCCAGCACGACGAGTACCGAAGCCGACGACAAATTCCCAACTTTTTTCAGGCAATCCCACGAGGCATCGAGCTGGCCGTTGTTCAACCCAAGTGCCGCCGCGGTTGCTTCCAGAACCTTGGGCCCCCCCGTATGCAGCACCCAACTGCCGATATCGCCACGCGTATATCCCTGATCTGCGAGGAACGCATCCACATCATGGCCCAGGTGCTCACGGATCAGCACGGGCACATCGGGCGACAGTGTGATCCGGAAACCCTTCTCCGTGACCTTCCAGCCCATCATCTCTTCCGTACCGGGATAGAAGACCGACCGCGTCGCAAGAATTTCCGGCCCAAGTGCATTTACATCCTTGCCACAGACGATTACAGCCGCAGAGCCGTCCGCGAACAGGCCCGACGAAATCAGATTCGCAACAGATAAATCGTCACGCTGAATCGTCAAGGAGCACAGCTCGACCGACACTAGAGCTGCAGCCTGTGAGGGATAAGCGCGTACATAGTCCGCGGCCCGAGCAATTCCAGCAGCGCCGGCGACACAGCCCAAACCGAAAATTGGAACCCTCTTGATGTTCACAGGAAGGCCCATGCGGTTGATCAGCAGCGCATCAATCGAGGGACTCGATATCCCCGTCACCGAAGTGAAGAAGAGCGCACCCAGATCAGCGGTTGCGAGTCCGGCATGATGCAACGCGCGGCACAGTGCCTGTTCCCCTAGTTCCTGTGCGACCTCAATCCAAACATCATTGGCCTGTCCCCACGTCTCGAGTTCGTAATACTTTTCAGGAGGTATAGCCAGATGCCGTCCATCCACGGCGACATTCTTGTGCAAACGCGCAAGCATCTGCGGATTTCGCAGCCGGTCACCCCAATATTCCTGGAGCTTCTCGAGAAGAACTTTCTGAGGATAGTAATGTTTGGGAAACGCGCTCGCGGCGCTGGCAATTTTCATTTTTGTTTTCGTTTGAACCCGGTCCGGAATGGAGTCAGCGCCAAATACTCACCGGACAATATGAAATGCACACATTAGATGACCGCGCGCTGCAGGCGGTTGTACCTCGATACAACCTTGCTACACACTAAAATTGTCCCAACTAGTGGCTTAGGAATTGTCATACTATCGTCAAAACTTGGACTTGAGACTACGCCCGAAAGGCGCGCTTGGCCAGTCCCAGCGCCTCGGACCAGAATGCTCCCGGAGAATTCGCGAGTTCCACCACATCGCGAACTGCCTCCACAAACGAATCGAGCTGCGCATCTGTCACAACCAGTGGCGGTGCAACTTTGAGGACCATGAAGTTATTGCCACACACCTGGGTCAGAAAGCCCGAATCACGGAACAGTCGCATCACCACAATCTGACCGAACATCCCGCCGTGGACCGCTCGGAATGCTTCGAAGGGAGCTCGCAGCTTCAACTGGCGGGGCGCATGAAACTCGATGCCCATCAGCAATCCCAGTCCCCGCACTTCCTTCACCATTTCGTAGCCGCGCAGTGCCTCGCCCAGTCGCGATCGCAGGTATGCTCCTGTTTCCGTGGCACGGCCCCCAAGTTCTTCTCGCTCGAGCACATCCAATGTTGCCAGCGCCGCTCGCATGGCCAGGCCGTTCTCGCTGAATGTGGATGTATGTACAAACGCTCGCGGCAACGACGAATACACTGAATCGCACACCGCCCGCGACATCAATACCGCCCCGCAGGGCACAAGCCCGCCGCTCATCGCCTTCGCGAGAATCACCATGTCCGGTTTCACGGAAAAGTGGTGAGCCGCGAGGAAATATCCGGTGCGGTACATCCCCGTTTGAACTTCGTCCAGAACAAGCAACGTCCCGTAACGCCGGCACAGCGACTCGGCAGCTCTCAGATAATCGCGATCTGGGACGCACACACCGGCTTCAGACTGGATCGGCTCTACAATAAACGCTGCAAACCGCTTCGACTTGAGCGCGAGATCGAGCGCGGCAAGATCGCCGAAAGGTACGAACTCACTCTCGGGCAACAAAGGTCCAAATCCCTCGCGCCAGAATCTGTCACTCATCAGCGACAACGCGCCGCACGTGAGTCCGTGAAACGCATGCTCAGCCGCCAGAATACCCGAGCGCTTGGTGTGAGCGCGCGCGAACTTGATCGCGGCTTCCACGCCCTCACTTCCCGATGAGCAGAAGAACGCACGCTGTAACCGCCCTCCCGCGCGTTCGCACAATTTCTCAGCCAGTTCTCCCGCGAGATCGGAGACATGCGTCTGGATCATCGCCGGCCCGCAACGCTCGAGCTCCCCCTGCAGCGCCCGCACTATGTCCGGATGATTGTGGCCAGCATTATGAACACAGTACCCAGACAGGAAATCCAGAATGCAGCGCCCGTCTGCGGTAAATAGCTCTGTTCCCGCGCACCGCTCGTACCGGACATTCATCTCCAGCAGATCCAGTAACCGCACCCACTGTGGGTTTACGCGCTCCGCATACTTGGCTGAAAACTCCGATGAACGTCCGACGCGAACTGCTGTGCTCATGTTTCTCCGGGTTCACTGCTACTGTGTAACTACGATCGAAGTTGGTGCACTTCCGGCCGAGTACGTGCCGACCGATGTTAGAGCTCCGCTGCTCGTGTCGAGTTGGAAGGATTGCACTCCAGAACTACTTCCGACAAACAGGAACTTCCCGGACGAATCGCTGGAAATGTAGCTCGGTTGCGACCCCGTGCCGAACGGAGAACTCGCCAGTAGCGCGAGAGAACCGTCCGTACCGATTGAATACCCGGCTAGGTTCGCCGAGCCCTGATTCGCTACAAACAGGAACTTTCCAGACTTATCGATCAGCAATGCGGTCGGAGCCGTGTACGTCTCGCCGATTGTCGTCACTAGCGCCAACGATCCATCCGTGTTAATCGCGAACTGCGAAATCGAATTGTCCAGTCTGTTGGCCGTGTACAGAAACTTTCCAGCCGGATCGATTGCCAGCCCGAACGGATTTGAGCCCGTTGTGAACGGAGATCCCGCAATTGCATTTGTCGGCACACCCTGTGTCAAAGCGAATGCCTGGATCGTTCCGGGATTGCCCGCTGCCGTTACGTACAGAACATTGCCCGAAGGCGACAACTGCATATTGAGAGCGCTGACGCCAATCTGGAACGCAGTGCCAACCTGTGTCAAAGCACCTGTGCTGGAATCAATCGAAAAAATCGTGATATTAAAGGAACCGGAATTTGCAACATAGAGAAACGCGCCGGCTGGATCCATGGCAAGCAAAGTTGGCGCCGTCCCTGCATCCGTTCGCGGCGTGACCTCGTCCAGGCTCCCAGTAGTGCTCGAAATCGTGAACAGCGAAACGTTTCCGGATCCGGAATTTGCGGCGTAAAGAAACTTTCCCGATGGATGTAGCGCGAGCGATTGCACCGCCGAGCCCGCAGTGATCGGGCTGTTCGCAAGTTGTGTCAATGCACCCGAGTCTGGATCTTCCCGGAACTCGATAATCTCGCCTGCTCCCGAACCTGGAAGCGCCCCGTACAGATAATGACTGCTTGATGAATTACTGCATGCCACCCCGCCCACTACACCCGCGCAAATCAGCAACAGAGCCGCTGCTCTCTTTAGCATCCCTGACTCCTCAAATATGTCTTGAAAACGAAATTGGAAATCGCTGGTCCGACCTTCAAATGTTGGACAAAGGATCGCACTCAGGCGTTCTACTCGCGTCCCCTATCATACGGGACAAGCGCTTCATGGCGCAGCAGCAGCTACTCTGTTGTCCGATGCGCGTTTTTCCTCGTCTGGTTGTACAACGGAAAGCACGCGAACTCGGCCAGACTGCAAGCCTGCTGGCCTGTAACGCATCAGTGCGCCGGAGTTGGGCTCGGTGCGGATGTCGATGGCAATGCCTCGCTCTTCCCCCCGCGCAATGCCAGTCGTAACCGATCGAGATACACATACACCACTGGCGTCGTAAACAGTGTGAGCATCTGGCTGACGATCAATCCCCCTACAATCGTGATACCCAAAGGCCGATGCAACTCAGAACCCGTGCCGCTACCGATCGCCAACGGCAATCCTCCGAGCAGCGCCGCCATGGTGGTCATCATGATCGGACGGAACCGCAAAATGCAGGCGTCATAAATCGCTTCAACCGGCTTCTTGCCCTGGTTGCGTTCCACTTCGAGCGCAACGTCGATCATCATAATGGCGTTCTTTTTCACTAACCCAATCAACAGGATGATGCCGATCGTTCCAATCACATTCAGCTCGTTGTGCGTGATGAGCAGCGCCAGCAAAGCCCCTACACCGGCTGAAGGCAAAGTCGAAAGAATCGTGATCGGATGGATGTAGCTCTCGTAAAGCATGCCCAATACGATGTACACAGTGATAAGCGCCGTCAGAATCAGAATCGGTTCGCTTGAGAGCGAATCCTGGAATGCTGCTGCTGTCCCCTGAAAACTCGCCGCCACCGTTGATGGCATGCCGATACTCCGCTGCGCATCCTCAATGACCTGAGTCGCCTCGCCCAACGAAACTCCCGGCGCAAGATTGAATGAAATCGTGACCGAAGGAACCTGTCCCTGGTGACTCACTGCCAGTGGTGTGTTCGATGGCTCGTAATGCGTGAACGCAGCCAGAGGAATGGGTGCTCCGGTGCTCGCCTTCAAATAGATATTCTGCAGTGCTTCGGGCGTCTGCTGAAATTGCGGCGCAACTTCCATGACTACGTGATACTGATTCAACGACCGGTACATCGTCGAGACCTGCCGCTGCCCGAATGCGTCGTACAAGGCGTTATCGAGCGCTTGCGGCGTGATTCCCAGCCGGCTCGCCGTGTCCCGGTCGATCACCAGCTTCGCCTGCAGGCCCTTGTCCTGCTGATCGGAGTTCTGATCGCGGAGTTGCGGCAACGTCCGCATCTTCTGCAACAAACGCGGCGCCCACGTATTCAGGTCGTCGAGGTTTGCGCTCTGCAGCGTGTACTGATACTGCGCATTTCCAAAGCGTCCGCCAATGGTGAGATCCTGCGCGGACTGCAGAATCAGTGTCGCTCCAGGCACTACGCCCAATTTCGGACGCAGCCGGTTGATTACATCGTCGGCGGTGTCGTACTTGCAGGAGTCCCAAAAGTGTTTCTTCTGACACTGGCTGCGTTCTTCCAGCGGCTTCAGCATCATGAAGAAGCGGCCCTGGTTCTGCGCCGTGTTTCCACCCGCAAACCCCGTCACCGAATCCACCGCCGGATCCTTCATCACGATATCGACGTAGCGCTTCATCTTTTCGCTCATCGATTGAAACGAGATATCCTGCGAGGCCATCACCGCGCCCATAATGCGGCCGGTGTCCTGCTGCGGAAAAAATCCTTTGGGCACCTTGATGTAGAGATACACGCTTAGGCACGCCACCAGAATCGTCACAGTCAACGTCACGGGCTGATACGCCAGCACCCACTTCAGCATGCGCGTGTAGGTCACGAGCATGCGGTCGAATATCCACTCGCTGGTTCGGAAAAAGATATTGTGTTTTTCTTCCTTCGCGGGCCGCAGAAATTTCGCGCACATGGTCGGTGTGGTAGTCAGCGAAACCACCAGCGACACACCGATCGCCATGCTCAGTGTCACCGCGAACTCACGAAACAGTCTGCCAACAATTCCGCCCATCAGCAGCAATGGAATGAATACCGCGACCAGCGACACGCTCATCGAGACCACGGTGAATCCGATCTCCGCCGCCCCCTTGAATGCCGCTTGCACCGCGCCCATGCCATGCTCGATATAACGAGTGATGTTCTCCAGCACGACAATAGCGTCATCGACAACAAATCCTGTCGAAATCGCGAGCGCCATCAGTGACAGATTGTCGAGACTGTATCCCAGCAGATACATCCCACCGAACGTGCCGACAAGGGATAGTGGTACGGCAATACTCGGAATGATCGTCGCCCGCACGGTCCGCAGGAATGCGAATACCACCAGGATGACCAGGACCACCGAAATGAGCAGCGTCGTCTCAATATCCTTCACCGAGGCCCGCACCGTAACGGTCCGATCCATCGCCACATCGAGATGAATCGACGGGGAAATCGAGGATTGCAGGTACGGCATCAACTCCCGCACCCGGTCCACAGTGTCGATGATGTTCGCGCCGGGCTGCCGGAAGAGCACGATAAGCACGCTGGGTTTGCCGTTCGCCAGCCCGATATTCCGGCGGTCCGCCACTGAGTCGACGACCTCGGCAACATCTCCCAGTCGTACCGCCGCTCCATCGTGGTACGCCACAATCAGCGGACGATACTGATCGGCCGTGAAGAGCTGATCCGTGGCATCCACCGAGTAGGTGCTTGTCTTGTCAGAAAGGGAGCCTTTCGCGCGATTGGTGTTCGCCGCATTCAGCGCGTTGCGTACGCTGTCCAGGCCGACCCCCAACTTGTTGAGCAACGTGGGATTCACTTCCGCCCGCACCGCCGGCTGCGAGGAGCCCCAAACAAAGACCTGCCCCACGCCCTTGACCTGCGCCACCTTCTGTGCCAGAACCGAGTCGGCCGCGTCATACATCTGCGGCACCGTCATCGTGTCCGAGGTCAGAGCGATAATGAAAATCGGCGCGTCCGCCGGATTCGCTTTTCGATAATTTGGATTGCTCGGCAGGTTTGCCGGCAACTGACTGCGCGCCGCATTGATCGCTGCCTGTACATCGCGCGCTGCGGCATCAATATTTCGGTTGAGATCGAACTGCAGAGTGATGCCCGTCGAGCCCAACTGGCTCGAACTCGTCATTTGGTTTACACCCGCAATTCGTCCGAACTGACGCTCAAGCGGTGTAGCCACCGCCGATGCCATCGTTTGCGGATCGGCCCCGGGCAGCGACGCGCCCACTCCGATCACCGGAAAATCCACTCTCGGCAACGAGGCAACCGGCAGAAACGTGAACGCGAGAATCCCTGACAGCAGCAGAGCCGCCGCCAGCAGCGACGTTCCAATTGGACGCCGTATAAATGGAGCCGAGATACTCATCGCTTAATCCCCGGTGGCTGGCTCCTCGCGCGGAATCGGATTCCCAATCTTGTAACGCGAGAATCGCTGTGCCAGCCGGTCAAACCAGAGATAGACCACCGGTGTCGTATACAGCGTCAGCAGTTGGCTGAGCAGCAATCCACCCACAATCGTGATACCCAACGGCCGCCGCAACTCCGCGCCAGTTCCGCTGCCCAGCGCCAGCGGCAATCCGCCAAGCAGCGCAGCCATCGTCGTCATCATGATCGGGCGGAACCGCAGCAGGCAGGCCTGGTAGATCGCCTCCTCCGCCGGTTTGTGCTCTTCGCGTTCTGCCTCCAGCGCGAAGTCAATCATCATGATGGCGTTCTTCTTCACGATTCCGATCAGCAGAATGATGCCGATCAGCGCCACCACCGTAAGATCGTTCCCCGTCAGCATCAGCGCCAGAATCGCTCCCACTCCCGCCGAGGGCAGCGTTGAAAGGATTGTCACCGGATGGATATAGCTTTCGTAGAGCACGCCCAGCACGATGTACACCGTGATCACGGCCGCCAGGATCAGGTACGGCTCTGACGCCAGCGAATTCTGGAACGCTGCAGCGGTCCCTTGGAACGAAGCATGAATGCTCGCGGGCAGCTGAATATCTTTCTCTGCCTGCTGAATCGCTTTCGTCGCATCTCCAAGCGACGCGCCCGGCGCAAGATTGAACGACAAGGTCACGACCGGAAACTGGCCCTGATGATTGACCGCCAACGAGGCGCTCGCCGAACTCATGTGAGTGAACGTGGAAAGAGGAACCGGTGCTCCACTGGTTGCGACCGACGCTCCATTCGCCGACGGCGCTCCTGCGTTTTGGCTGACCACGCTCGGCCGGATGTAAATGTCCCGCAAGTTTGCGGGCGTCGCCGCGAAATTCGGCAGTACCTCGAGAATGACGTGGTATTGGTTCAACTGGGTGAAGATCGTCGAAACCTGCCGCTGTCCGAACGCGTCGTACAGCGTGTTGTCGATCGCCTGCGGGAAGATTCCCAGCCGCGAAGCCGTGTCCCGGTCAATCGTGACAACGGTCTTCAGTCCTTCATTGAGCTGGTCCGTCGCCACATCGCGCAACTCGGGCAACGTCTCTAGTTTCGCCACCAGCTTCGGAGTCCATTGCGCCAGCTCCTGCGCATCCGCATCCTCAATCGAGTACTGAAATTGCGTACGGCTTACGCGGTCTTCCACCGTCAGGTCCTGCACTGGCTGCATGTACAGCGTAATCCCGTTGACCTTATTCACTTCCGGTTGCAGCCGCCGGATAATGGCCGACGCATCATCCGATCTCTGATCCCGCGGCTTCAGATTGATCTGAATCCTGCCCTGATTCGGCGTGGTATTCGTTCCATCCACTCCAATGAAGGATGAAAGGCTGTCCACGTCCTTGTCCTGCAAAATGGCTTTCGCTAATTCCTGTTGGCGTTCCGCCAGCGCCGCGAACGACACGTAGTCGGGAGCCTCAGACACTCCCAGAATGACGCCAGTATCCTGCACCGGGAAGAAGCCCTTCGGGACCACCACATACAAGAACAGCGTCAGCACCAGAGTTCCAAACGTCAACAGCAACGTGGCCGTCTGGTGCTTCAGGACCCATTTCACCGTGCGCCCGTAGAATGCGATGATGCGATTGTAGTAGTCCTCAGTCTTCTCGTAGAACCATCCCTGCTGCCCTGCTTTCCGATGCTTGAGCAGCTTCGCGCTCATCATCGGCGTCAGGCTCAATGACACGGCCGCCGAAACCAGAATCGTAACCGCCAGCGTGATGGCGAACTCCCGGAATAGCCGCCCCACAATATCGCCCATGAACAGCAGCGGGATCAGCACCGCGATCAGCGAGACAGTCAGCGAGATGATCGTGAACCCGATCTGACTCGATCCCTTCAACGCCGCATCGAGAGGCGAGTCCCCGGCCTCCAGAAACCGGTCGATGTTCTCAATCATCACGATGGCATCGTCGACGACAAACCCCGTCGAAATCGTCAACGCCATCAGCGTCAGGTTATTCAGGCTGTACCCAAGCAGGTACATGACGCCGAACGTTCCAATCAGCGACAGCGGCACTGCCACGCTCGGAATCATCGTAGCCGAGAAATTCCGCAGAAACAGGAACACGACCATGACCACCAGGGCGATGGACAGCATCAACTCGAACTCAACATCTTTCACCGATGCTCGGATCGTTGTCGTCCGGTCCGTCAGGATCTGCACCTTAACGGCGCTCGGCAGCGCGGCCTGCAGTTGCGGCAACAGCTTCTTAATCCGATCAACCACGCTAATGATGTTCGCCCCGGGCTGCCGCTGAATGTTCATGATCACGGCCGGTGTCAGGTTCATCCATGCCGCGAGCTGATTGTTTTCCGTGCCGTCGATCACGTTCGCTACATCGCTCAGCCGCACCGGAGCTCCGTTGCGGTATGCGATCACGACCGGTTTGTACTGCTCGCTTGAAAACAGCTGATCGTTCGCCCCGATTGTGTACGACTGCCGCTGGCCATCGATGACGCCTTTCGCCTGATCGACGTTCGCCTGCACCAGCGCCGCCCGCAGATCTTCGAGGCTCAGCCCGTACGATGCCAGCGCCGTTGGATTCGCCTGAATCCGCACCGCCGGCTTCTGTCCTCCGCTGATCGAAACCAGTCCAACTCCCGGCAACTGTGAAATCTTCTGTGCCAGTGACGTGTCCGCCAGATCCTCAACCTTTGACAACGCTAGAGACTGCGAACTTAACGCCAGCGTCAGGATCGGCGCGTCCGCGGGATTCACCTTGTTGTAGATGGGGGGATTCGGCAGATCTTGTGGCAAATACGTCGAAGCAGAATTGATTGAGGCCTGCACCTGCTGTTCTTCGACGTCGATGTTCTCGTCGATTCCGAACTGCAGCGTGATGATCGAGCTTCCGAACGAGCTCGTCGACGTCATCTGCGTCAATCCGGGTACCTGCCCGAACTGCCGCTCCAGTGGAGACGTCACCGATGACGCCATCACATCCGGCGATGCCCCGGGATAATACGTCACAACCTGAATGGTCGGATAGTCGACTTCAGGCAGCGCCGACACTGGCAGTTGCGTGAATGCAACCCAGCCGATGAGCAACACTCCCAGCATCAGCAGAGTGGTCGCTACCGGCCGGAGAATGAATAGCCTTGAAGGACTCATGATCCTGAACTTTGATCGGCGCCGCTCGGTGTGCCCGAGCTGCCCACGTGAGACTCGGCCTCCCGGCGCTCGCGATTCAGCGCGCCCGTGGTGCCGGTGCGAGGAGCATTCGCGCGCGGCTCAATGTGGCTTCCCGTCTGCAGCTTGTCCTGCCCGTCCGTCACAACGGTGTCGCCGGGACTAACTCCGTCCGCGATCACCGTCGTATCCCCCTGCGTCAGCGAAATCGTAATCGGTCGATCCTTTACTGTCTTATCCGGATTTACCGTGTATACGAACGTTCCTTGCGGCCCGCGCAGCACCGCCGCCGTTGGAATCACCGTACTGTTCTTCCGCGTCTCCAGCAGCAAATCAGCATTGACAAACTGGTTCGGCCAAAGCTTATTGTCTCGGTTATCGAACACGGCCTTCAGCTTCGCGGTCCCCGTTGTCGGATCGATCTGGTTATCAATCGTCTCCAGCTTCCCGGTCGCCAGCTTCGTCTGATCGTCCCGGCTGAACGCATCCACCTCGAGCGTGGCCTTACGCATGTGCTCCGCGACGTTGCGCAACAGGTCCTCCGGCAGCGTGAAGATCACCGCAATCGGATGCAATTGCGTCAGAATCAGCATCGGATTCGCATCCGATGCGTGCACGATATTGCCCGGATCGACTTGCCGCAGCCCCACCCGTCCGCTGAAGGGAGCCGTAATGTGGCAGTACGTAATGTTCAACTTCGCGCTGTTGATCTGTGCCTGATCGTTGCGTACTGTGCCCTCCAGTTGATCCACCAGCGCTTTCTGCGTATCCACCTGCTGCTGCGCAATGCTTCCCGATGGAATCAATGCCGTATAGCGCTCCAGGTTCAGCTTGGCATCCCGCAACGAGGCCTGATCTTTGAACAACTGCGCTTGCAATTGCTCGATCTGCACCTGATACGGCCGCGAATCGATCTCAATCAGCGACTCCCCCTCATGAACCTCCTGGCCTTCGCGGGCATTGACCTTCATGATCTGTCCGTCAACCCGGCTCTTAATGTTCGCTGTATTGAACGCGGTCACGCTCCCAAGTCCCGATAGATACACGGGAACATCCTGCTTCATAACAGGCGCGACCGCCACCGAGACAGATCTCGGCGCAGCCGCATGAGCATTCTGTTGTTTTGGAGCCGCAGCGCTACTGCAGCCCGTAGCGAATGCGAAAGACACGGCTAAAAGGCACAGCACAACTAGGCGCGTTATGAGTACGGTATTGGTTCTTGCAGAAAGTTCGTTCATATTCACAGGGTTTTGTCCGTGACCTTCTTATGTCGGACCCGGTAGGAAGCCCGAATATTAGACGTATGCGACGTAGACTCGGTTGCGCCAACTCCGCGCTCGGCGCCATTCTCGTGCCGGCAATCTCGCTCAGATGGAGTCAGGTCCGAGCCAGCAAGAAGTTGCCACGCAGAACTGCGACACTACTAGCATCAATCCCGCCGCAGCAGGGGTCAAGCGCCAAGTGCATGTTTTACATATCTTTACCCGCGTTGACCGTTCATTGACCGATCCATTTCACGCAGCGAAAACGAGGAGAATGGCGAAAGATCCGCTGAGCGGGCAGGAAGTCTGAGCCATGCGGGCATCTGCAACCCGCGAGCCGCGTAGCGCGGAAGAGTGCAACTCATCCGCAAGCGGTGGGTATCTGCGTTTATGCAGGAGTCAAGCCCCGAAGGGCCGTAAGAAACGGCGCCTGAACTCTACCCCGAGGCCGTTCCAAGCGGATGTTCCTTCTCATACGCCGCGATATCGGCGTCATACTGCAGCGTCAATCCAATGTCATCCAGCCCATTCAGCAAACAATGCCGCACAAACTCGTCGACCGGAAACTTCGCCGAAAACCCCTGATCGTCGCGAACCTCACACTTCTCCAGATCGATGCTCAACCAATACTCATCGATGTCCTGCGCCCGCTTCATCACCGTAGCAACTTCGTCATCCGTCAACCGCACCGTCAAAAATCCATTCTTCGTCGAATTATTCGCAAAGATATCGGCAAACGAAGACGAAATCACCGCGCGGAATCCAAAATCCGCTAGCGCCCAAACGGCATGTTCACGCGATGACCCACACCCGAAATTCTTCCGCGCAACAAGAACCGTCGCGCCTTCATATCGCGGATCGTGCAACACAAAATCCGGATTCCGGGTCCCGTCCGCTCCAAACCGCCAGTCATTAAACACGAACTGCCCGAACCCCGTCTTTTCAATCCTCTTTAAGAACTGCTTTGGGATGATCTGGTCCGTATCCACGTTGACGCGATCCAGCGGCGCCACCCGTCCGCGATGCACAGTAAAAGGTTTCATCAATCTCCCTTAGCGCCGGCCTCTCGCCGGCCGTCGCGGGGCATCTCGCCCTCGCACCCGTCCACTCTATTGATACTTCCAATTCCGAATATCCGTAAAATGCCCAGCAATCGCCGCCGCCGCCGCCATCATCGGACTCACCAGGTGCGTGCGTCCCCCGCGTCCCTGCCGTCCTTCAAAATTCCGGTTGCTCGTCGAAGCGCAACGCTCCCCCGGCTGCAAGATGTCGGGATTCATCCCCAGGCACATCGAGCACCCGGATTCGCGCCACTCAAACCCGGCGTCCTGAAAAACCTTGTGCAGTCCTTCCTGCTCAGCCGCGCGCTTCACTGCCTGCGATCCCGGCACCACCATGGCTCGCACATTTGAACTCACCCGATGCCCTCTCGCCACCCTCGCCGCCGCCCGCAAATCCTCGATCCGCGAATTCGTGCACGACCCGATAAACACCCGGTCGACCGCGATATCCTCAATCCGCTTCCCAGGTTCCAGAGCCATATATTGCAGTGCCAACTCAGCAGCACGCCGTTCGGAATCTTCCAGCGCTTTGATCTCCGGTACGCGTCCGGTCACCGGCGCGACCATCCCCGGATTCGTCCCCCAAGTCACAAATGGACAAAGCTGCGCTGCATCGATCTCCACGACGTTGTCGAACGTGGCGTCCGCATCGGAAGGCAAACTCCGCCAGTAAGTCACCGCCTTCTCCCAATCAGCCCCCTTCGGAGCGAACTTCCGTCCTTTCACGTAGCCGATCGTCGTCTCATCGGGAGCGACCATCCCCGCGCGCGCCCCGGCCTCGATGCTCATGTTGCAAAGCGTCATGCGCCCTTCCATCGACAGCGCCCGCACCGCCGGGCCCGCATACTCAATCACATATCCGGTTGCGCCATCGGTTCCCATCTGCCCAATGATCCCAAGCGCCAGGTCTTTTGCCGTTACTCCATCCGCCAGTTTCCCGCGCACATCGATCTTCATCGTCTTCGGCTTCTGTTGCGCCAGACACTGCGTCGCCAGCACATGCTCCACCTCCGACGTTCCAATTCCAAACGCCAGGGACCCGAACGCCCCGTGCGTGCTGGTGTGGCTATCCCCGCAGACGATCGTCATCCCAGGTTGCGTGATCCCCAACTCCGGCCCGATCACGTGTACGATCCCCTGGTCCGGCGAATCCATATCAAAGAGTCGGATACCAAACTCCTTGCAATTCGCCTGCAAGACCGCGATCTGCTTCGCCGCTATCAGATCGGTGATGGGTGTTCCCCGGGGCTCCGTGGGAATATTGTGGTCAACGGTCGCCACAGTCCGAAGCGGTTGCCGTACCCTCCGCCCGGCCGCCCGCAGCCCATCAAAGGCCTGCGGAGACGTGACCTCATGGACGAGGTGTAAGTCGATGTAAATGATGGGCGAACGCCCAGCCGGAGTCGCCACAACATGGGCGTCCCAGATCTTCTCAAATAAGGTCCGAGCGATTTTCATGGATATATGTTGAACAGAACGATAGTCCTAGTTTTTCATACCGCGCACCAGCGGGCAAGACGCGGCAACGTCCGCCCGGTGTCCCGACGGCTCGCTTTACCCCGCCAATGCCCATCTCTGTGGTCGGGTGACCCTTCGCCCATTCAGCCTCTCCCGCCCCAACTTACCCGAAATCCCTGATCGATTCGCTCCTTTTGGACCGCTACGCTGAAGCAAATACCGCCACAAGCCAGACTCGGGATTTGGGGACCATGTTGCTTATGAACCACGACATACAAAATGGAAAGAATTTGACCACGCTCTTGTCCGAAATGAAGGAAGAACTCCAGGAGTTCGTACAAACCCGAATCGCGATGCTCAGAACCGAACTTCGCGAGAAACTCCAAACTCTGAAAACCGCGGCTCCTCTTGGCGCGGCAGCCATCCTGCTGCTCACCACAGCCTACTTCCTCTTTACCTTCGCTCTGGTTGGCCTGATCGCCGCCGCCTTGGCCGACAATCGGTACCGCTGGTTCATAGCGTTCCTCGGTATCGCCGTTCTCTGGACTCTCCTTGGTGGCCTCGCCGCCTACTTGGCCAAGCGCGAACTCGAAGTCAAAGGACTTATGCCGAAGAGAACCATTGAAGTTCTCAAAGGCGACAAGATGTGGGTTCAATCCGAGGTGAAAAATCAGATATGAGCACAAAGCCGGTTGATGATCTCCAACTGCGCGCCATGGAGCAGCGTAATCAGCTCCACCAGACCGTAATCGAGCTGAAGAACAAGGTTTCAGAAACACGCGAACGCTTCGATATCCAACGCAACATCCGTGAACATTTCGGCGCCGCTGCCGGGATCGGCGCCGCCCTCAGCTTCCTTTTAGGCTACGGCGTAGGAAACATGTTCACTCACTAGTCCGCTAAGAGGAGAAGTTCTATGCCTGTGCTCAACACTCTCGTCAAAGTCGCGGCCAAGCCGCTCCCACGCGTGATCACCCCCCGAGCACATGCAGCGTTGGACTACGTCATTGCCGGATCGTTCTTCGCCACCGCCGCATGGTTCTGGCGCCGCAACAAACGCGCGGCGCTGGCCTCTCTTGTTTGCGGCGGAGCCAGACTCGCCGTCAGCCTTCTCACCGACTATCCCGGCGGCGCGCGCAAGGTCATCCGGTTCCACACCCGGCGTGAAATCGATCTTGGCCTCGCCGCGATGACCGCCACCATGCCCGAGTTCTTTGCTTTCCAGGATGAGCCTCAGAAGAACTTCTTCGTCCTTCAGGGAGTGCTGACCACCGCGGCCAACGAACTTACGCAATTCCCTGAACGTCATCATCCCGGCAAAGAACGCTTACGAGCGGCATAAGCGTATGCCCTCGCTCTGGAAATTCGGCGGACTGTCGCCCCTTGGCTTATCGAAGCTCGTCATCAAGAAGATCGGCGAAGACGAGCTCTCCACGCGGTCTGCCGCCCTCTCTTACTATTTCCTGCTGGCGCTTTTTCCCATGCTGCTTTTCCTCGTATCCATGGTCGGAGTCATCGCAGGTCCGGGCTCGCCGTTACGGGACAGCATCGTTGGCGCCCTCGGCCGCCTCGCGCCAGGATCGGCCTCCGACCTGGTTCATACTGTCGTCAGTCAAACCTTCAAAGCTAGTAGTGGGCTGAAGTTGGCAGCAGGCATTCTCGGCGCTCTGTGGGCAGCTTCCGGAGGCATGAGTGCCGTCGTGACCTCGCTCAACGTCGTCTACCGCACGAAAGAGACTCGCCCCTGGTGGAAGCAAAAACTCACGGTGATCGGGCTTACGCTCGCCCTTGCTGCTTTGATCCTCCTTGCACTGGTGCTCGTGTTGTACGGAGGAAAAATCGGCGAGCTGATCGCCGGTCACGTCGGCCTGGGAAACGCTTTCAGCCTCGCATGGAAAATCCTGCAATGGCCGGTTACGTTCGGCGCGATGTTTCTGTCCTACTCGATCATCTATTACTTCGCTCCTGATCTCGAGGACCGTCGATGGTACTGGATCACTCCCGGTGCCGCGGGTGGCGTCGCTCTCTGGCTTCTTGCCTCGATCGGGTTTCGCGTCTACCTGCACTTCTTCAACAACTACAGCGCAACCTACGGCTCGCTCGGCGCTGCTGTTATCTTGATGCTTTGGCTTTACATCACGGGATTCGCCATTCTCTTCGGCGGTGAAGTCAACTGGATCATCGAGAATGAAGACAAAAAAGCCATGGAGTTCGACCGCAAGAAACACATCCTCGAACATCGAATCCAAGCCGCGTAAGCCAAAAGAAGACCGCCAGCGAACCTACGAGGTTCGCGACTCCGTACCCTAAGAAATCGGACCTTCCGACTGCCCTGTCCGTTATTGGACAACCTCAATTCCATATCGGACAATTGGGGGCCGACAATGGCGTTCAGTACGCCAAATCCAAGGACTTAAGCTCAGTGGAAGTTGGAAACCCAGGTGCTCACTTCCTTGCATCGGCTGTAAGTCCGGTTGCTCTGCGCCTTGTGCAGGCAAAAGACACTAACCAAAGGCTTGGTGGGGGAAGATGGCAGCTTTTCTGGTTCAGGACATTCGCCACGCATTCCGACAACTGCGGAAAAATCCCGGGTTCGCCGTTATCGCAGTGCTCACGCTGGCTCTTGGAAGTGGTGCCACAACAGTCATCTTCACGGTCGTGAGTGGCGTTTTACTGAAGCCGCTGCGGTATGCGCATCCAGAGAGTCTGGTCACGCTGCACGTTCAGGCCGAGAAGCGCGCGGACAGATGGGGGTTCTCCTACCCCGACTTCCTCGATTGTCAGCGTGAGTGCCGCTCGTTCGAAGGAGTGGCGGCCTGGACCTATGGCGGCGCCACCGTCAGTGCGCCAGGTCAACCTGAGTACACCGACGGACGTCTGATCTCCTCCAGCCTGCTTTCGGTGTTGCGCATCCCGTTGGTGCAAGGCCGCTCCTTCAATCCGGCGGACGATCATATCGGCGCGACGCCGGTGGCCATCATCAGCACGCGCCTCTGGCAGAGCCGCTATGGCGCGAACCCGGCAGCCGTTGGCATGTCACTTTCATATGGCGGCAAAGCCTACACCGTCGTAGGAATTGCACCGTCAGATTTCCAATTGGACGGAGATGCGGACGTTTTTACTCCACTCGGTCAGGCCACCGAACCGCGAATGCACTGGCGCGCTGCCTACTTCATTCATGTTGTCGCCCGTCTTCGTGACGCCGTAACTCTCCCGCGGGCGCAGGCCGAATTACGGCTGATGAGTGCGCGCCTGGCGAAACAATATCCGGACTCGAATACCGACATCACGCTTGTGCCACACCCGCTTCGGAGCGAACTGGTTCAGGACGTGAGGCCCACCCTGTGGCTGCTTCTCAGCGCCGTGAGCCTCGTCTTGTTGATCGCGTGCGTCAACGTTGCAAGCCTGCTGTTAACCCGTGTCGTGTCGCGGCATCACGAATTTGCATTGCGTTCCGCCTTAGGAGCCCCACGTGCCCGTTTGTTCATCCAATGTTTGATTGAGAGCAGCGTTCTCGGCATTTGTGGCGGCTCGCTGGGCCTTGTTGTGGCCGCGCTTGGTACGGGTCCCTTTCTGCGATTCTGGCCCGACCGCCTGCCGCGTGCCGACGAGGTGCAAGTAGATTGGCGCGTGCTGCTCTTCGCCATCGGGACTGCGATCCTGACCGCGTTAGTCTTCGGATTGATCCCCGCATTCCGCGCGAACAGGAGTGCAATCGAGCAATCACTCCGCGCCCGCTCCCGCACGATTGCCGGAAACGCACGCAGGCCTTTGAGCGGCTTCGTCGTGTCCCAGATCGCACTCGCTCTTGTGCTGCTGAGCGCCGCCGGAATCACGGGGCGCACCCTGATGCGTTTTGCCTCCCTCGATCCGGGAATCGACATTCACGGCGCTCTCTCGGCTCGTGTTGCCCTGTCGCCAGGTGTGCTTTCAGATCCTGCGCGAACGCGAGTGGCGTGGCGGGAACTTGTCGAAAACATGAAGACTGCTCCCGGCGTTCAAACCGCCGCGCTCACCGATATCGTTCCCATGCGTGAAGGGGAGAATGTGATCTCATATCGGGCCACAGCAAGCGCTGCGCCCTGGACCCATGCGCCGGAAGCTCTGGCTTCCGCGGTTACTCCGGACTATTTACAGGTCATGCGGATTCCGCTGGTGCGTGGCCGATTTTTCAATGACAACGATCGGCTCGGGAATTCTCAGGTCGTCGTCATCGACGAGAACATGGCAACCCATGCGTTCCCTCGAGAAGATCCCGTCGGAAAGCTTCTCTGGGTTCCGGCATTCGGTGACCGACCGGTTCAAGTCATCGGGGTCGTCGGTCACGTCCGCCACTGGGGCCTCGCGGGCGACGACCTCTCGAGCGTCCACGATCAGTGTTATTACCCCCTGGCCCAAGTCCCTGACCATCTGGTTCGATTCTTTTCTTCAGTCCTGTCAGTCGTGGTCCGGACCCAGATTCCTCCTCTGAACGCTGTCGACTCGTTGCAGAGGCAGACGCGTGGAGCAACCGCGGATCAGTCACTTTACGAAATTCGTACCATGGAGCAATTAGCACGAGCCTCGCTCGCAAGACAGCGCTTTCTCTTGCTTCTCTTTGCGATTTTCGCTGGACTCGCTCTCCTCCTCGCTTGCGTAGGGATCTACGGAGTCATTGCGTACCTGACCAGCCAGCGAGTGCCTGAGTTCGGTGTGAGGGTTGCGCTCGGAGCCCGCCCGGCAGACATCGTCCAACTCGTCCTTCGCGAGAGCCTCACAATCATTGTGGCTGGGGTTGCAATTGGCCTTCTCGCGTCTCTCGGTGCAGGCCGCGTTCTTCAGCATCTGATGCCAGGCGCCCAAACGGCGCAAGGGCCCATTCTCGCGGCGGTCCTACCGACCCTCATTGCTGTCGCTCTTTTCGCCTGTTACATCCCAGCCCGCCGCGCCGGGAAGGTCGATCCAGGCATATCGCTTCGTTCTGAGTGAGCAGCCCCACCACAAACCCGGAATCCGCCCAGATGGGATTTCCCGTGGGCCATTCCGCATTCATCCACGTGGCGCAAGCGGGAAACCACGCTCGAGAACGTAAGGTTCAACGCTCGCCCTCACGGTCTTGGGTTCATCCTCTCCTGAACGAGCGTCGGCGCCATTACCGACGTTATCCGCAGCTTCGATCCGCTGAGTTTTTCTTTGGCGCCCTTGGCCTACAATCGAATGCATGGAACGGAAGATCTTCTGGGGCCTGTTCACTGTCTTCGGCCTACTCGCCGACTTTGTGCTCCCCTTCTGGTGGGCATGCGCGGCTACGATCCCCATACTCTTCGCTTCCTGGTGGATTGCCTACCGCAGCGACTGGTTCTGAAGCCGAGCTTATTCTCGGCCGTTTTCCACAGGCCTTTGTGACATCTGCCCTTGCGCACAGAACTCGAAGAAGTAGATCCTTTCCAAGGCGCTAGCGGTACAAACTCTTGCCCCTCAGGAACTCACAAACTCTTTGAAATCAAGATTTTGCCCGTAAGCGATTGAGCGCCATAGATTATTTCGGAATTTACCGCTAAGTCGCTGACTGCATTAGACCAAGGGGAGGGGGGAGTACCGCCGAAAACTACGGGATTCCCAAAGTGGAACTGGCGAAAAGCAGCACTCAGCAGCTTCTTCCGAAAAAAAATCTTTGCGACGTTTTCCACATCCACTTGGGACAGGTTGGGATATGCTCACGAGTTTATTCGTGCCGCAAAATGCTCCTCGAAGCCTGCGGCTTTAGCCGCTGAGAATCGCCTACTTCGGACGCGTGATCGCACCCTGCGATGCCGATGAAACCAGCGCAGCGTATTTCGCAAACACTCCCGTTGGATATCGCGGTTGCTGCGCCTTCCACTTCGACATCCGCTGCTTCAATTCCTCATCGCTGATCTCAACTTGAAGCACGCGCTTCTTTACGTCGAACCAGATCATGTCTCCGTCCTGCACAGCCGCGATCGCACCGCCATTCGCTGCCTCAGGCGCAACGTGACCAGCCATCAATCCGCGAGTCGCGCCGCTGAATCGTCCATCGGTCAACAGAGCAACGGATTCTCCCAATCCTTCACCAATGATCGCGGCAGTCACGCCCAACATCTCGCGCATTCCCGGACCACCTTTCGGCCCTTCATTACGGATTACAACCACATCACCTGCTTTGATTTTCTTCGCCGTCACTGCGGCCATCGCGTCCTCTTCGGATTCGAACACTCGCGCAGGACCGCGGTGCTCCAACCGTTCGTGCCCGCTGATCTTCGCCACGCATCCTTCAGGCGCGAGATTGCCCTTGAGAATGACAAGACCACCAGTCTTCTTCAGAGGCTTGTCGAGCGGGACAATCACCTCCTGTCCCGGAGTTTCGACTGCGCTCTCCGCTTCGGCCGCGATCGTTTGACCCGTCACTGTCTTTGCTGATCCGTGAAGATACTTGCCTGACATGAGCCGTTTCGCCAGCAGCCGAATTCCGCCTGCGCGATGCATGTCAGCCGCTACGAATCGCCCCGAAGGCTTCAGGTCGGTGATCAGCGGAGTTCTCTCACTCACAGTCTGGAAATCTTCGATGTCGAGTTGGACTCCCGCTTCGCGCGCGATCGCCAGCAGATGCAGCACTGCATTAGTCGATCCACCGCTCGCCGCGACCGACGCAATCGCATTCTCGAACGCATCGCGCGTCAGGATATCGCGAGGCTTCAGCCCGGTTTCCAAAACTTTCATGACAAGCTTGCCGCATTCCACGGAGATCTCATCCTTGCGCGGATCCATCGCCGGAACGCTGTTGAACCCCATCGGCGATAGGCCGATCATCTCCATAACGGTGGACATCGTGTTAGCCGTGTATTGCCCACCACAGGCGCCAGCGCTCGGACAAGCAACGTCCTCAAGTTCCTTGAGATCCTGGTCGCTCATCTTGCCCGCGATATTCGCGCCAATCGCTTCGTACACATCCTGAATCGTCACGTCTTTGCCGCGATAGTTTCCCGGTGCGATCGTCCCGCCATACAGCACCACACCAGGCAGGTTCATGCGCGCCAGCGCCATCGCCGCAGCAGGAATCGTCTTGTCGCATCCCACAACGCATACGACCGCGTCGAATAGCTGACCGCGACAAACCAGCTCAATCGAGTCGGTAATCAGTTCGCGGCTCACCAGCGACGCGCGCATACCTTCGGTCCCCATCGTCTCCCCATCGGAGATCGCGATGGTATTGAACTCCATCGGAGTTCCACCAGCAGCGCGAACGCCTTCCTTCACCTTCGCCGACAAGCGCCGCAAATGGAAGTTGCACGGCATCGTCTCGATCCAAGTATTCGCAACAGCGATCAACGGCTTCTTCAGATCGGCGTCTGTGAATCCAATAGCCTTGTACATCGAGCGCGCGCCAGCGCGATCGCGTCCATCCGTGATTGCACGACTGATATGTTTCAGATCCATGGCGATGATGGCTCTCCTGAATGAATGAAGCTAGAAAGCATAAACCACGAAGGACACGAAGTACCACGAAGGTGAAGCGAATTCCTTCGTGTGCCTTCGTGTCCTTTGTGGTTGAAAGATCTACAAAAACGGGGAACCCGCGCCCTGCAGGTTCCCCAAGATGCATGACGCTGCCCAGAAGCCGTCATGCTTGCCCAGCTAACTCAAACTTTTCGCTACGCGCGAGCAGCGGCGCGCGCTTCGTCCACCGTCACTCCCGAGGGAGGATGCGGTGAGCTCCACATCTGCGTGTGCGCAGCACCAGAACCCACATGAATCACGTCCACAATCGAATACCATTCGCGGTACAGTTGCCCAACCTGCTTCTGATTCACCTCGAGCGTCAGCGTCACCTGGTGATCGTGCTCAGCAGGTTCCGCATGGACGACAGGGATATCAATCCCGCGCCGCGAAGCCGCATTCAGGATGCGCATCAATGTGCCTTGCGTATTGCGATAACGAATGTGGAAGGTCTGCATGTAAGCTCCTGAGACGATTGCAGATTTAAGATTTCAGATTGTAGATTTCAGTTGAAACCCTCATGCTCCGAAAATCTGCAATCTGAAATCTGCAATCTGAAATCGTTCTTCTATTTTTCTTCCAGCAACATCTCCGACAGCGCCGCGCCTGCCGGGACCATCGGGAACACGTTCGCCTCTGGCGCGCAATCGAATACGAGCAGTTCCGCATCGGGGGAATGCAGGAAGCGGTCGATCGTGTCTCCCGTCTGCCGCGAAACCGGGAACTCGCGCATCGCATCTTCCTTCAGCCGGAAGCTGTGAATCTTGTACGCCTTCGCGATCTCGACGAAATCCGGATTGTCGCTCAGGTCCGTCTCTGCATAGTTGCGCTCATAGAAGAGCTGCTGCCATTGACGCACCATGCCGAGATACTTGTTGTCGATAATGACCAGCTTCACAGGAAGTCCGAGACGATGAATCGTCGCCAGCTCCTGGATGTTCATCTGGAACCCGCCGTCGCCTGAAACACAGAGCACGCACGTGTCCGGCTTCGCGAGTTGTGCGCCGACGGCAGCAGGCAATGCGAATCCCATGGAGCCAAGTCCGCCCGAAGTGATGAAGCCGCGCGGTGAGGACGAGTGGTAACGTTGCGCCGCCCACATCTGGTGCTGTCCAACATCGGTGATGACAACGCTGTCTTGAGGCAAACGGCTGAAGAGCTCGTCGAGGAAGCGGATCGTGGGCTGCGCCAGTCCGCGCGGATCAAGTTCGGCCCTCTCAGGTCCGCACGCAACCGAACGCCACTGCGCGAAGTCAGGAAGTTTGTGGCGGCGAAGTTCTGCCTGGAACGCAGGAATCGTATCGGCGAGATCTCCGATCACGGGCAAGTCGCAGGGACGCACGCGATCGAGCTGAGCCGGATCGATTTCGAAGTGAACGATCCTGGCATGCGGTGCAAACTGCGAGGGATCGCCCGTAACGCGATCATCGAGCCGCGCTCCGAATACCAGCAGCAAATCGGTCTCGTGCAGCGCCGTGTTCGCGGCGCGAGTGCCATGCATGCCAACCATCCCGAGATAGTACGGAGCCTCAGGCTCAACCGCACCAAGCCCGTGAACAGTAGCGAAAGTCGGAATATTGAGGTGATCGAGCAGATGACGCAACTCCGTAATTGCGCCGGAAAGTTTCGCTCCCGCACCGATCAATGCGACCGGCTTCGACGACTGCTGCAACAGAGCGACGATCGTGTCGGTGAACCCGCCATCTGCTTTGGCCTCTGAAGGACGAGCATGTGGTGTGAACTTCACCGGACCTGCAAACTCCTTCTTGGCCTTCAGCATGTCGGTGGGGATATCGATCACCACCGGACCAGGACGTCCACTGCGAGCCCAGTGGAATCCCTCGGCAATTGCCTCAGGAATCTCGTCGATCGTCTTTACGAGGCGACTCCATTTCGTCAGCGAGAGCGTCACTCCGAAAACATCGGTTTCCTGGAATGCGTCGGTCCCGATCAGAGCACTGCGAACTTGCCCTGTGATGCAGACAAGAGGAACTGAATCCATCTTCGCATCGGCGATTCCGGTGACAAGGTTTGTCGCGCCCGGACCGCTGGTCGCCATCGCAACACCGACTTTGCCGGTAACGCGCGCGTAGCCTTCTGCTGCGAAGACCGCGCCCTGCTCATGCCGCGTGAGAATGTGCCGCACGCCGCTGCCTTCGAGCGCATCGTACAACGGCATGATCGCGCCGCCGGGATAACCAAAGACGAGGTCCACCCCTTCGGCGCGCAGGCATTGCAGGACGATGTCGGCGCCTTTAAGCATTCACCACCTGTGTCGTGGCTTGTGGAGCGGGTTGTTTCTTTGTTTCTTTGGGCAGCCAACTCATCATGCTGCGAAGTTCAGCGCCGACGATTTCGATCGGATGCTTCTTCTCCGCTTCGCGCATTTTGTTGAAGTTCGGACAGCCAGCTTTGTTCTCGGCAATCCATTCCTGCGCAAACTTGCCCGATTGAATATCAGCAAGCGTCTTCTTCATTGCCTGTCGCGTGGCATCGCCGACAACCTGTTCGCCGCGCGTCAAGTCGCCATACTCGGCGGTGTTCGAGATGGAGTAACGCATGCGCGCCAGTCCACCTTCATAGATGAGATCGACAATGAGCTTCACTTCGTGCAGGCACTCGAAGTAAGCGATCTCGGGAGCGTAGCCGGCTTCGACCAGCGTTTCGAATCCCTTCTTGATCAAGGACGTGAGCCCGCCGCAAAGCACTGCCTGTTCGCCGAACAGATCACTCTCGGTTTCCTCTTTGAAGCTTGTCTGCAGAACACCGGCACGAGTTGACCCGATGCCGTGCGCGTAAGCCAGTCCCAGTTCGTGAGCACGCCCGCTCGCATCCTGATGGATTGCGAGAAGCGCGGGAACTCCGCGCCCTTCGGTGTACACGCGCCGAACCAGATGCCCCGGACTCTTGGGAGCGATCATCACAACGTCAACATCGTCCGGAGGAACGATGGTTTTGAAGTGAATGCTGAAACCATGAGAAACGCCGAGAACTTTTCCGGGATGCAGGTAGGGTTTGATGGATTTCTCGTACAACTCGCCTTGGGTCTCGTCGGGCGTAAGAACATGGATCCAGTCGGCGCGCTTGGCAGCCTCCTCTGGAGCCACGACGACCATGCCATCGGCGCGCGCTTGGGCTGCGCTCTGCCGGTTGGGGTCGAGACCGACGATAACTTTGTGTCCGCTGTCGCGAAGATTCTGGGCTTGGGCATGTCCCTGGCTGCCATAGCCAAGGATGGCGATCGTCTTGCCCTTCAGTGCTTCGGGCTTCGCGTCGCGCTCGTAGAAAATAGTGACTGCCATCGTGCTCCTCTCGTTGCACTACTCGTATCAGGCAAGGGAGGAAGAAGACCCTTGCTGGCGTTCAGAACTCCCGTCTGGTTCTGACTCGTATTTGGGAGCCCATCGAAACCGACCGGTCGGTCGGTATGTGCAAAATGCTATCTGTTCTGCGCCGCACGTGTCAAGACGGAACTCTGGTGCCCCCTATCCGGCCCGTTTTCTTGGCTTTGTCGCGAAACCTGTTTACCATGGCGGCGATGGCACGCGAGACTCTGGTTGATTCCCGGCAGGAAATTTTGCGCACCGCCGCACGTTTGTTTCAGCAGCGCGGCTACGATGCAACCTCAATGAATGATGTCGCGGCTGCGCTCAAGCTGAGCAAGGGCGGCCTGTACCACCACTTCCAAAGCAAAGATGAGATCTTGTTCGAGATCATGAATCACGCGATGGAGATTACGCAGGAGCGCGTGCTCGGTCCCGTTCGTGGAATTGCCGATCCCGAAGAGCGGTTGCGCGCCTTAATCCGATTGCATATTGAAGTCGTGCTCAGCCCCCGCGATCGTGAGATCACGGTCATGCTGCACGAGAATCACCCGCTGCCGCCGGCTCTCCGAAAACGAATCAACACGCGGAAGAAGGATTACATTCACTTCGTAGAGAATCTGATGAGTGAGGTTCAGCGCTCCCGCCGCGGCAAGGGCTCTGTAAGCCCGCGCGCTGCTGCCTTTGCACTGCTCGGAATGATTAATTGGATCTACCAGTGGTACAAACCGGAGGGAAACCTGCAAGCGAACAATCTGGTCCCGCAATTCACGGAACTCGTCTTCGGTGGAATTCTCGCGTAACAGAAAGGAAATTTGTGGAAGTCACGTGTTCGCACAGCAAGAATCCAGCCCTCGGCTGGGACGTAGCGGCTACGGCCAAGGCCGGAACTGGGGAGGGCATCGCGCGCGCGCAAGTTATCGTGAATGACATCTCGGCCTACGACAAATCCTTCAATCCGTCGCTGAGCACTTGGCAAGAGCAGATTCCGCAACAAGGAGAATACCCGGGCGACAATGAAGTGCTCGTCGTGATCACAAACGAGAAAGACGAAGATACGGAGTGCCTGGACAGCTGGAGCTAGAGCGGGGAACCGCCGCACAGGGGAGAGGTCGTGGAGCCACAAGCCGCGTTGTTTACGACTACGGAACTGGAACAACTTCGCCGGCAGAATCAGAAATTGTATCTCGAGTTTCTGCGCGTTTCCTCGATGAGCGCCGGCCTGTACGTACTCGCGGCCGGGGCTCAAGACCTGCAACGTCCTCATCGGGAAGACGAGATGTACTACGTGGTTCGCGGGCGGGCGCGCTTCCGCAGCGGCGATCAGGATTTCGAAGTCTCCGCCGGAAGCGTCCTCTTCGTCGCCGCTGAGGTGGAGCATCGCTTCTATGACATCGTCGAGGAGCTAGCGGTAGTTGTCTTTTTCGCTCCCGCCGAAAGTTAGCCGTTGTTCGTCAGGACTTCGGCGGAATCCAGTAAACCTCTTCCCTCACCGAGCCCTTCTCGGTGAATCCGCGCCGTTTGAGGATGGCTTTGCTGTTCTCGATCATGTCGGGATGGCCGCACAGGTACGCGTGGGTGTTGCTGGGATCGAGTTCCCAGTGGTCTGCATACTTGCGCAGAATGTCATCGGCTCGCCCAATTTCGCCCGGCCAGTCGGCGTGATCCCATGGACGGCTCACGGTTGGGACATACTTGAAGAACGGCAACTCTTTCTCGAATTCCAGGAGTTCATCTTTGTAGCCGAACTCCCAGGGACGACTCGCCCCATTGAGCAGGTAGAGCTGATGTGATCCGTCGAACCGGCCGTCTTTCCATTCCTTCGCGAGCGTGCGCACGTAGCTGACGAACGGAGCAACGCCGGTCACAGTCGAAATGAGGAGATGATTGCGTTTGCCGTTGCTGGTATCGAGCGAAAACTTCCCCTTCGGGATCTTGCGCATGAGCAATTCATCGCCGACCTTCAGTTTGTGCAGCAGGGGTGTGAGCGCGCCGTTGGGCACGAGTTCGAAAAAGAATTCCACTTCAGTTTCCGAGGGAGCAGACGCGATGGAATAGGGTCGCTCGATACGATGGCCTTCCCGTTCTATGCCCAGCGAGGCGAACTGTCCGGGAACGAAACGGAACTCGCCTCCGCTCTGAACGCGAACCATCCAGAGGTCGTCAGAGAAGTCGACGCGCTTGGTTACTCGTGCGCGGAAGAATCTGTCATCGGTTACGGATTGCGGTCTCAGCCGATCGATATGTGTGTTCATGCTATGACGCCCAAAACTGAACGCATCCCACTGTTTTGTACGGATACTGATTAGATGTCCGGTTTGACGTCCCCGACTCTGAGTTGCAAGTCAGAGGCCAACCGAACGGTCGTATGGTGAACCGAGTGGCGACATCCTAGCGAGAATTTTGAGCTTTGTGAAGTGTGATTTTAGGTCTGGGCAGCCCTTCGGCTGGGTCAGCGAACTGTCAGTGGGTTCGGTCCGCCGTTTCCGAGGACGTTTCAACTGTGGACAATTGACCCAGTGTCGTTCGCAGTGACTGTAGAACCTGTTCGGCAGCGGTAGCCTTCAGAACGAACTTCAGCATGCCATCAGGAGTAAAGTGCCCGCCCTTCTGGCTGGAGACGAAGCGTGCGAGTTGCTCGGGATCAACTGCCGCGTTCTGGCGGAACTTAAATGTTACGGATTCGCGCTTGCGATCGATGGCGGTGACCCCTACGCGCATGCACAGCAGCTTGAGAGAAGCGTATTCGAGCAGATTACGAACGGCCGCCGGCGGAGGGCCGTAGCGGTCCTGCAACTCGGATGACACGTCATTGAGTTGCGATTCGGTTTCGACTCCCGCAACCCGCTTGTACATCCGCAAGCGCTGATTTTCTTCTGGAATGTATTTGGCCGGAATGCGGATGTTGAGGCCAAGGTTGAGCTGCAACTCGGCTTCGTCCGGCGCAGCTTCGCCTTTCATCTCGCGAACGGCGCGGTCGAGCATTTGCGTGTAGAGCTCGAATCCGATCGCTTCGATGTGGCCGCTCTGTTCGCCGCCGAGAAGATTGCCGGCGCCGCGGAGTTCGAGATCGAGTGCGGCTATCTTGAATCCGGCGCCAAGATCCGAGAATTCTTTCAGAGCGGCAAGACGCCGGCGGGCGATCGGAGTCAGTTCGACTTCCTTCGGAATCATTAAGTATGCGTACGCACGGCGGTTGGAGCGGCCAACCCGACCGCGGAGCTGGTAGAGCTCGGAGAGCCCGAGGCGGTCGGCCCGATTGATCAGGATCGTGTTGCAGAGCGGGATGTCGAGGCCGTTCTCGATGATTGTCGTCGCCACGAGAATGTCGGCTTCGTGATGCATGAACTTCAGCATCATCTTCTCGAGTTCTCCTTCGGACATTTGTCCATGGCCAACGATGACGCGGGCTTTGGGAACAAGCTCTTGCAGCTTGGCCGCAATCTCCCAAATGCTTTCGACGCGGTTATGAACGAAATAGACCTGGCCCCCGCGCTCGAGTTCCTGCTCGATGGCGGACTGGATCAGCTTGTCGTCCCAACTGGCGACAACGGTTTGGATGGCCATGCGGTCCTTGGGCGGAGTTTCGATCACGCTCATATCGCGCAGTCCGACGAGCGACATGTGCAGCGTGCGCGGAATCGGGGTGGCCGACATCGTGAGAACATCAACCTGCTTGCGCATCTGCTTGATCCGTTCTTTGTGACGGACGCCGAAGCGCTGCTCCTCGTCGACGATCAGAAGACCAAGGTCAGTGAACTTGATGTCCTTCGAAAGGATACGGTGCGTACCGATCAGGACGTCGATTTTGCCGGCTTCGGTCTTCTGCAGGATTTCTTTTTGCTGCTTCGCGTTGCGGAAACGGCTGATCATTTCAATGGTGACGGGAAACGGAGCGAAGCGCTGCTTGAAAGTTTCGTAGTGCTGAAAGGCCAGCACGGTCGTGGGAGCAAGCACGGCGACTTGCTTGTTGTCGCTGACTGCCTTGAACGCGGCGCGCATCGCGACTTCAGTCTTGCCGTAACCGACATCGCCGCAGAGTAAGCGATCCATCGGCTGCTGCGATTCCATATCGCGCATGACATCCGTGATCGCCTGCGCCTGGTCTTCCGTCTCGTTGAATTCGAATGTGTCTTCGAATTCGCGAACGAATTCGTTGCCTGATGGATAAGCGTGTCCCGTGGCTGTCTTGCGCTCGGCGTAGAGCTTGAGCAGCTCCTCCGTCATGTCCTTCATCGCCTTGCGCACGCGCGCTTTGGTCTTGGCCCAGGCTTGCGTGCCGAGATGACTGAGGGCGGGCTTGGCGCCTTCCTGTGAACGGTACTTCTGAATCAGGTCCAGGCGGGTCAGCGGGACGTAGAGGCGTGCTCCATCTGCGTATTCGAGCAGCATGAACTCGGCATTGCCGTCGCCCTGATTAATTTCTTTCAGGCCCTGGTACTGACCGATCCCGTGCTCGACATGGACCACGTAGTCTCCGACCTGGAGGTCACGGAAATCTGAGAGGAACGCGGAGACCTTGGACTTCTGGCGTTGCGGACGGGAGGCCACCGCTTCGGACTCGTCGAAAAGATCGCGAGCACCGAAGATGGCGAGATGCGCCTCGGGAAAGACAACCCCGTCGGGTACGTAAGCTTTCGCGAATGTCGTGGTATTCACTTCTCCAGCGAAGTAACTGGTCTCGTCGGCATAACTTTCGCCGCCGCGCGTGCGGCTGCCCAGGCGGAAGCTGACATTGTATTCGGTGAAGATGTCGGCGAGGCGCTCGATTTCCCCGGTATTCGGAACGGAGAACAGGACCTGATTTCCCGCTGACGTGAGCTTTTTGACTTCTTCCAGCATGCTGGGGACGGCACCGTGGAAACGTGGCGTTGGCTGCGTCAGAAGAGTGACTGATTCGATGTCGTCGGGGCGAGTTACGCCGAGATGCTCGATGTCCGCGCCCGTCAAGCTTGTGATCTTCTGCCACCAGTGGTCCGGAGGGAGGTACAAATCTTCGGGGCGGACGAGATTGCCGACGCCGCTGCGCTCGTGCATTTCGTTGACTCGCGTCCAGAAGCGATCGAACTCGGCCCGAAGGAGGTCAGGTTCATCGAGCAGAACCGTCGCGCGTGGCAGCAGATCGAAGACCGTGCGATCCGAGCCGGCGACCGGGGCATAGAACTCCCACCCTGGGAAAACTGTGACGCCTCCCGAGCGGATGGCGGCTTCGACGATCTCTTCATTCCCCGTAATGCGCTTCCCTGAAAGCCGGGTGTGGATTGCGCCGAGCAGTTGATCGCTGACCGGAGTTTCGGTAAGCGGCAGCAGCAGGGCTTCGTCAATTGGATTCGAAGAACGTTGCGAGGTCGGATCGAAGCGGCGGATGGAGTCCACCTCGTCGCCGAAGAATTCGATGCGGACGGGACGCTCGGCTTCGGGAGAGTAAACATCGAGAATGCCTCCTCGAACAGCATACTGACCGGGCATTTCGACCACGTCGGCCGACGTGTAGCCGACTGTGTTCAGGTGAGCCAGCAGGTTGTCGAGGTCGAAGGATTCTCCCCGGCGCAGAGTTCGGGCGAGGTCAGTGTAATAATCTGCGGAACGCTGCAGAATTGCGGTGGCGGCGATGGGAGCGAGGACGATCGACGCCTTACCGGTCGCGATCTTCCAGAGCGCGGTGGCGCGTTCCTCCTGGAGTTCGGGATGGGGCGAGAGGTTCTGGAAGGGAAGCACGTCCCGCGCGGGAAGGGATACAACGGAATCGGGATCGCAGGCGGCGGTGAGCTCGCAGAATCCCCGCAGCATCGGGACAAAGTCTTCGATCGCGCGGTTGTCGTTGACCACCACGATTATGGGTCGCTCAGCGGCGTGTTGCCACAGGGCCAGGAGCAGTGCTTTAGCGGTCGGAGAAAGTCCGGAGACACGAATCCGCCCCGTGCCCTCTTTCAGGTGGGAGGCTACACGCAAGAAGCCGGGAAGCAATTCAACGTCCACGAAGAGTTCGCGGACGAAGGGAAGCAGCATCGCTCTCTGATTTTAGCAGGAACGGAGCGCGTGATCTCTCATGGCCAGGGATTCAGCGCGAAGATCGGCCTCGAATTGTCAGTTCTGCTTCTCCCGTTACATCCGACAACATCATATGCAGCGCCCGTGCCTTTGGATCGTAGGTCGTCTTAAGCGGATATGTGCTGCCCGAGAACTTCGCTTGCGCGCTCGCCGAGGGCCAGTCGTAGACAACTACCTCGATGATCTTCCACCACGGTGTGTACGAACCTTCGCGTGCGTGAAACTTCAGACGCATAGAGTTGGGGTCGGACTCGCATGTGATGTTCTGCCGCAAGAACTTGCCCTGCTGATACTCGAGGGTGTGTCCATCATCGAGGTAGACCTGTCCGCTGCAGTTCGGACCGGGATAGACGTGGAGTTCCAACGGGCCGCTCGGAGTTTCTTCCGTGTTCTGAATCAAAGGCTGCATGGGAAGGACTGTTCCGCCACGCACGAAGACGGGTAAGGTCTTCAACACGGGATGTGTGGCGTGCGGCCACTGGTAGGTGGTCGTGCCCCCAGTTTTTCCGATGTCATTTGCCACGACGTCAATCGGTGGACCATGCGGCTGCGGCGGCATTTTTTCGCCCGTCCAGAAGTCGTACCACGTGCCCTCGGGATAGACGATTACGTACTCGTTCATCATCTCGCCGAAGGGTGGCGGCGCGATCAGCAGGCCTGAACCCAACATGAATTCCGTATCCAGGTTGTCGAACCCCGGAGACTTGGGGGCAAAGATTTCTGGATACTCAAGAAACACCGGACGCATGAGAGGCAGCCCTGTGCGGGAAGCCTCGTCCGCCAACGCATAGAAATACGGCAGCAGCCGATAGCGCGTTTCGATGTAGTGGCGGCGGATGGCCTCGGGCTCAGGGCCATTGTTCCAGATTTCATGGGGCAGGCTGCCCTTGGTGGCATGATCGCGGAAAAAAGGAGAAAAAGCCGCAATCTCCACCCAGCGCGTGAGCAGATCGGGAGGCGGGGAGCCGTTGAATCCACCGACATCGGCACCCGAGTACGGTATCCCGCTGATCCCTAAGTTTAGGACCTGTTGCGTCGCGAGGCGCAGATGATTCCACGTCGCAGAGTTGTCGCCGGTCCAGGTGAAGCCGTAACGCTGGCCCCCGGCAAAGGTGGCGCGGGTCAGAACGAATGGCCGCTCATTGGGCCGGAGCTTCAGCAAGCCCTCGAAAGTTGCTCGGGCATTCTCCAGGCCGAAGACGTTGTGAATCTCCGAATGCGTCGCTGTACGGGTTGCAAATCCGGGCTCTTCGATGCGATGCACGGTATTGAGCGGCATTGTTTTGCCCGGACCGTCAAAGACTGCCGGCTCATTCATGTCGTTCCAGAATCCGGCGACGCCATCTCTCACGAAATCCGCATAGAGGCCGCCCCACCATTCGCGGGTCTGCGCACGCGTGAAGTCCGGAAACACGGCAGGCCCCGGCCAGACCACGCCGACAAATTCGCTGCCGTCCGGATTCTTCACGAACTGGTCCGTGGCGTGGCCGGAGTCATACGGTCCATAACCTTGATTCGCCACATGCGCAACGTGCAGGTCGGTAATGTTCACGAGACGGAAATGCTGTTTCTTCAGATCGGCGACGAGACCGGGAAAATCCGGGAATGTCTTGGTATTCACTGTGAACGGGCGATTGCGATCCTGGTAGTCGATGTCGAGATAAACAACGTCTGACGGGATGCGGTCCGTTCTTAGCCGCGTCGCGATCTCACGAAGCTGCGACTCCGGTGTGTAGCTGTAACGCGATTGCTGGAATCCGAGTGCCCACAGCGGCGGCAACGGCGGCTTTCCGGTCAGGTATCCATAATTCTCGACCACCTGCTTCGGAGTCGGTCCATATACGAAGTAGTAGTCGAGCGGACCGCCTTCCGCTCCGAATGAATATGCGTCGCGCGCGGACTTGCCGAAGTCGAACCATGTGCGCCATGTGTTGTCGAGAAAGATTCCGTAGCTGCGCTCGCCGTTTGTAGCCAGAAAGAATGGAATGCTTTTGTAAATCGGATCGACGGATTCCTGCGGGCCGATGTCGGTATTCCAGAGCGTGTACGCCTGACCTCCGCGATCAAATTGTCCGGCCTTATCTCCCAGCCCGAAGTAGTGATAGCCAGCGATCATCTGCTTTGAAACACCGAAGCCGCCGACTTGGAAGTGGGTGGGACGCCCTGCCGCATCGGCGCAGATTATGTTGCCTTGAAGGTCGCGAAAGATGATGCGAAGCGGATTGCGCTCGACCCGAACTTCGACGGCCGACGTACGGAATCCGACGAAGGAATCATCCTGCGTAGGCTTGACCTCCACAGACTTGCTGCGCGCCTCAGGGAGTACGGCCCAGGAGGCATCTTCCGGAAGATCGGTGCCGGGAGCGATGCGAACCCGAATAATGTCGTCGCGAAGAGCGGTGATACGGAGAGTCGCCGTGCCTGCCTGAATCTGAATTCCATCATGCAGAGGCTGGGCGCTTGTGACCGCGTCGAGGGCCAAAGCCGGCTGCGCCGTCTCTGGATTCTGCGCGTGCGCGAGCCTCAGCCCTGTTCCGGTGACAGCGAATAACAAAACAAGAAGACACTGACAAGAAACTCGCATCAACGGGCTCTCTTTTCTGGACGATTGCCTTTCGCTGCAACATCATACCAACGGTTGAAAGCGATGCCCCGCCCGCAGCGCAATTAATCCGGGTTGACCCAAGCGAACTGCTCTTTCCCCTTGACACAGCTTCATCACGGATGTTCTTGTCGAATCTTCTTTTTTCAGGAGGATATTGCATGTCCTTGGTTCCGGTTTCGAAAGCTGCTTTGTGGACAGGACGGGTGATGAGCGCACTACCGGTACTGCTGGTCTTATTTGGCAGCGTGGTAAAGCTGATGAAGACCCCGTCCGTGATCGAAGGCTTTGCCCACTCGGGGCTTCCCGCCAGTCTTATCGTGCCGGTGGGCATCATTGAAATGATCTGCGTCGTGGTTTACGTGATCCCGCAGACGTCCGTGTTGGGTGCGATCCTGATGACAGGTCTGCTTGGCGGCGCCGCCATTACGGGATTGCGCATCGGCGATCCATCAGTCCCTCTGCCGCTGATTCTTGGAATGCTTGCCTGGGGAGGTCTCTACCTGCGCGACGTCCGACTGCGAGCCCTGATCCCGCTACGCCGCACGGAATGATCCAAACCGCTACGCTACGGAGTGCCGCAGAAGTGGGCGTGTCAGGCAGGTTGGACCACCGCTGCCGTTGATGCAGATCTCGCTGCCTGGAAAAGTTCGAACATCGAATCCTGCCCGCCTCAAACGATCATTGGTACTTCGGTTCTCTTCGATGGCCAACAGCCGATTCTCGCCGAGAGACAAGACGTTGCAGGCCAGCGTGTCGCGCTCGGAGTAATCGATTTCGATAAGCCTGAAACCGCGTCCTTTGAGCAGTTCTACCGTTTCTACTGCCAGCCATGGAAGGTCAACCAGCGCAGTCCGCTCGTCGAGTAGGCTGATGAGTGACATTAAATGAAGACAGGCGCACGGCCCCGGTCCATACGGAAGAGGCGCGGAGAGAACATCGACTCCCTTAGGCTGGAGCACCTCTCGCATCTGCGCGATGCCCTCGCTGTTTGTGCGATATCCGCGGCCGATCAAGAGAGTCGTTGGATCGAGCCAGACGATATCGCCGGCCTCGGTTGTGCCCGGCGCAGTGATCGTCGCAAGCGTGGGAATGCCCAGATCACTGGCGAATCCGGCATGGTGTTGTCCTTCCGGCACACGGTTTGCCTTCCCCGGTCGCATCACGATCAGTCCGAAGTCGGTGGTGAGCGATGCGTCGTGCGTATAAACCGCATCGAGCGAAAGTTCATGGGCGGGCGGCAGTTCAAGCACCTCCGCCGCGGCGTTCTCCAACTCGCGATATAGGACTTCGTGCTGAGACTGGGCGAGAGCGAAATCGGGCGCATGATGAAATCCCAACTCACGCCACGCGGCAACTCGTTCCGGCCGATTCCATCCGGCTGTCGCGGGAGAGCACACCATCACCTTCTCCAGCTTGCCCACCATGGAATGACCGTTGAAGGTGAGAGCAGATTGTGAAGAAATAGTCAGCGCAGTCTCCTGAAGTCCCGACGCCGACGATTCTAAGGCAAACTACCGCTGCTCGCGAAACCTGACCGGAATAGAACCAGCCTAGGCTTCGGTTTGGACTTCCTCCGTGCTCATCGCAAAGGCAACGTGAGCATCGGTGGGCGGCAGCAGATCTCGTACGCCACTCCTGTACTTGCTGTGATGAGCGCGTTTGTGCAGCCAAATCGTGAGATGCTTCCGCGCGGCCGGACCGAGCTTGGAAAAGAAGAGTCCGGCGCGGCCCTGGTCGCTCGCCCAGATCACATCGGCATGACCGTGCAGCGTGACGTGCGTTCCAGGAAGCACGCAGCGAAATGGGATGTTGGAGCTCATCGGAACCGAGTCGGCAGCCTGCAGGGCCAATCCGTGCTCGCCGATGTCAATGCTGATTGCTGCCAGCGTTCCGCCTTCCAACTCGAGATGAACGAGCGTCTTCACCTCGTAGCGGGCGAACTTGCGACGGTTCCGGTTAGTTGATTTCTTCGCAGGTTTGAGCGCTTCCTTGACCAGTTCGGGTTCGAGCGGACGATACAGGATGCGGCCTGCTCCCGACTGGAAGGCTTGCCCAGTTCCCGGCCACACGCGGCTCGCGATCGCAATCAACTTCGGCTTCTGCACTTCGGGCAGAAGGTTTGCCATGCGAATGGCTTCATCGGACCCCGGAATGTCGAAGTCCACGAACAGTGTGGAGCAGATGCCGGTCATTACGAGTTCGAGCGCCTCTTCGCGGCTGCGGCATCTCACCATTTCAATATGCAGCTGCTCGAGCGCGGGTTTGAGTACTTCCAGAGAAACCTTGTCGTTGCAAAGAACCGCGGCGGACTGGCGCATGCCTAAAAGTTAAGGGCCACATCGGCAGCGGTAAATGTCACAGCCGTAATCACAGATCTGGTTACCGAAGCACCCTGTAAAGTGCTCACTCCGTGTAGGTTGACGGGCTGCGGAGCCATCGTCATCTGCGCTGCTATAATCGGAAATTACGCTCATGTCCAAGAAAAGACTGATACGTTCCACGACGGTTTTGTGCGTTCGCCGCAACGGCACGGTGGTACTCGCCGGGGACGGCCAGGTGACGCTGGGAGAGTCGGTGATCAAACACTCGGCGAAGAAGATCCGGCGCATCTACAACGACAAGATTCTGGCCGGCTTCGCCGGCTCGACGGCAGATGCGTTCACGTTATTCAGTCGCTTCGAGGCCAAGCTGGAGCAATACCATGGAAATCTGGGCCGGGCTGCGGTTGAACTGGGAAGGGATTGGCGCACGGACAAGTTCCTGCGCAACCTGGAGGCCTTGCTGCTGGTCAGCGACAAGGATCAAACTTTTCTGCTGAGCGGGCAGGGCGATGTCATCGAGCCAGATTCCGGAATCGCGGCCATTGGTAGCGGTGGACCGTACGCCCAGGCGGCGGCACAGGCTCTGGCGGAACACACCGAGCTCTCGGCCCGTCAGATCGCCGAAGAAGCGATGAAGATTGCGGGCAAGATGTGCATCTATACAAATGACAAAGTCACCGTCGAAGAACTCTGATGGCACACAGCCGACCTCAGGCCTCGGTACAACGTTCGAGACTGAGGTCTGAAGTTTAAGCTCTGAATTTCCCTATGGCTATTTATCTCCCGTCATCCGCTGAAGAAGAACGGCTCGCGCTCGACGAACTGACTCCGCGCGAGATTGTTGGTGAACTCGACAAACACGTCATTGGCCAGAAAGATGCCAAGCGCGCTGTGGCAATCGCACTGCGCAATCGCACACGGAGGCAGAAACTGCCGCCGGACCTTGCGGAAGAAATCATTCCGAAGAACATCATCATGATCGGGCCCACTGGTGTGGGCAAGACCGAGATTGCACGGCGGCTCGCGAAGCTGGCGAATTCCCCTTTCCTGAAGGTAGAGGCATCGAAGTTCACCGAGGTCGGCTACGTTGGCCGCGATGTGGAATCCATGGTGAGGGATCTGGTCGAGATCGCCATCGACAATGTTCGGGAAGAGAAACTTGAAGACGTTGCCGACAAGGCGGAACTCAACGCTGAAGAGCGGCTGCTTGACATTTTGCTACCTCCATCGCCCCCTCCGCGCCCCGAGCCGGCGTCGACCTCGGGTGGCGTTGTCATTGACGGCAGCACGTCGCTGACTGAATCGCCGTCGCCCAATCGCACCCGCGAGAAGCTGCGCCAACAACTTCGCGAAGGCAAGCTCGACGACCGCACGGTCGAGATCGATGTGCGCGAACGAAATTTCCCGTCCTTCGAGATCCTGACCAACCAGGGCGTGGAAGAGATGGACGTCAACATCAAAGATATGTTGCCGAACATCTTCGGGCAGCGCACGAAGAAGCGGAAGATGAAAGTCAACGAAGCATTTGAATACCTGATCCAGGAAGAGGAACAGCGGTTGATCGATATGGATCAGGTGACGCGTACCGCCATCGATCGCGTCGAGAATTCCGGCATCGTATTCCTCGATGAAATCGACAAGATCGCCGGGCGGGAAGGCGGGCATGGCCCTGACGTCTCGCGCGAAGGCGTGCAGCGCGACATTCTCCCGATTGTGGAAGGAACGACCGTGAATACCCGCTACGGCATGGTTCGTACCGACCACATCCTTTTCATTGCGGCAGGGGCGTTCCACGTTTCGAAGCCCAGCGACTTGATCCCGGAGTTGCAGGGCCGTTTCCCCATCCGGGTGGAATTGCAGTCGCTCACCATGGGAGACTTTGTTCGCATTCTTACAGAGCCGAAGTCCTCTCTGGTGAAGCAATATACGGCACTGCTTGAAACCGAAGGCGTGAAGCTGGAGTTCACCCCCGAGGCGCTGGACGAAATCGCGCACTTTGCCTTCCGCGTGAACGAAAGCACGGAGAACATCGGCGCTCGACGTCTGCACACGATCATGGAACGCGTGCTCGACGAATTGAGCTTCGAGGCTCCGGAGAAGAAAGGTCAGCACGTCACGGTGGACGCTGACTACGTGCGCAGGATGCTGACAGACATCGTGAAAGATCAGGATCTCTCGCGGTACATTCTGTAGCAAGGCCCTCACCACAGGAGAACAGAGGCTTACAGGGGAATAGCTGTTTCTCAGTGGCCCTCTGTGCGCTCTGTGGTTTATCTTTTGCCCCAACAATGAAAACCATCGATCGCAGCCGTTTGCAGTTCCTCATGCAACGCGAGCAGAAGAAGTTTGTGGACGAGCGCCCGAAGTCGAAGGCGTTGTCCGAACGCGCCCGGAAATCGTTGCTCGCCGGCGTACCGATGAATTGGATGGTGAAGTGGGCCGGGGCCTTTCCGCCATTTGTGCGCGAGGCCCAGGGTGCGCACTTCTTTGACGTCGACGGCCATCGCTATACGGACTTCTGTCTGGGCGACACCGGCGCGATGACCGGCCATTCTCCTTTCGCAACCGTCAAAGCAGCAGAAGAGCAGATGCGCCGCGGCATCACGCTGATGCTGCCCGGGGAAGATGCGATTTTGGTGGCGGAGGAGTTGCAGAACCGCTTCAATCTTCCGTACTGGCAATTCGCGCTCACTGCAACCGACGCTAACCGTTTCTCAATCCGGCTCGCTCGGCAGATCACCGGCCGTCCGAAGATCCTGGTCTACAACTGGTGCTATCACGGCACGGTGGATGAAACCTTCATCAATCTTGCGCGGGACGGAACAGCAGGGCCGCGTCCGGGGAACATTGGGCCGCCGGTCGATCCCGCGGTGACCACGAAAGTAATCGAATTCAACGACATCGATTCGCTCGATCAGGCACTTGCATCCGCAGATGTCGCATGCGTGCTCGCCGAGCCTGCCATGACCAACGTCGGCATCGTGCATCCGCAACCGGGATACCACGACGCCCTGCGGGAGTTCACCCGCAAATGTGGAACCCTGCTGATCATTGATGAGACACACACGATCTGCGCAGGGCCGGGCGGCTACACGCGTGCGGAGAATCTGGATCCGGATGTGATCGTCTTTGGGAAAGCGATCGGTGCCGGAATTCCTGGAGCAGCGTACGGCTTCTCGCAGGAGGTCGCAGACCGCATTGTCGCCAGGCAAGAACTGGAAAACTGTGACGTTGGAGGGATCGGAGGCACGCTCGCCGGCAATGCGCTGTCGCTCGCGGCCATGCGCGCCACGCTGACAAAAGTCCTCACGAAGGAAGCGTTCGAGCGAATGATCCCGATAGCGGAGCGCTGGACCAGTGGGGTCGCGAGAGCCATTGCCGACGCGCAGCTGCCGTGGCATGTGACTCGCCTTGGCTGCCGGGCGGAATACATGTTCGGTCCTGAGCCGAAGAACGGTACCGAAGCCCACGACGCGATGGACTTCGAGCTCGAGCGCTTCATGCATCTCTACGCGATGAATCGCGGAATCCTGCTCACGCCATTTCACAACATGGCATTGATGTGCCCACAGACCGAGGAGGAGGATGTCGACCGGCACACCAAAGTATTCCGCGATGCGGTGAAGGAACTGGCGGCGTAGCTTCTGGTAGTCTGTCGTTTCCGCATGAGACTCCGCGCAAGGACGCTGCTACCGCTCGCCGCGCCCCTTCTGATTTCCGCGTGTGCGACTACGGGCCCGCCGCTACCTCCGTCACTTGATGTCCCAAAACCACCGACCGATTTGCGTGCTGTCCGCAAAGGAGACCGCGTAATCCTCACATGGACCATTCCGAGTTCTACAACGGATCGCCAAACAATTCGCACACTCGGTCGCACGGAAATCTGCCGCGCGGCAGCAACTGATATGCAGCAGTGTGGGACGCCGGTGGCAAAAGTCGTTTCCAATCCGACTGCATCCCTGGGAAAGGCGCCGCTTGGCACCTACACGGATACGCTTCCGGGGATTCTAGAGAGCGATGATTCTTCTGCGTTTGCGATGTATGCGGTACAAGTTTTGAACACGGACGGACGCGGCGCCGGGCTCTCCAACCGAGTTCGCATTCCGCTCATCCGCACTCTGCCGCCGCCCCAGGGCTTCGAGGCCCAAGTCACCGATCAGGGAGTGGCGCTGAGCTGGACGAGTGAAGTGCCGGCTCCACACCCTGATGTGCACTATGCATATCGGATCTACCGGCATCGCACGGACGAACCGCCACAGTCCTTGATCGCCGAAGTCCCTGCAACGAACCAGCGCGCGTACTCATTTACCGACTCACAAATCGAATGGCAGAAGACGTACGAGTACCATGCTGAAGCCGTAACCGTAGTTTCCCAGCCAAACAAGCCCGAGATCCAGGTGGAAGGGGAGGACACACCGACCATCCAAGTTTTCGCAAACGATGTATTTCCTCCAGCGGCGCCTTCGGGTCTGCAGGCTGTCTTCTCCGGTCCAGGTCAGCAGCTCTTCATTGACCTCGTATGGGCGCCGGTGTCGGATGTCGATCTCGCGGGATACAACGTCTATCGCCACATTGAAGGCGCCGCGCCCGTGAAAATAAATGCCGAGTTGGTGAAAACGCCGGCGTGCCGCGATGCCAGCGTTGAGTCAGGCCAGCGCTACTTTTATTCGGTGACTTCGGTGGACCTCCGCGGCAATGAGAGCGGGCGATCCGACGAGGCCAGCGAAACTGTCCCACGATAGCGCAGAGCTAGGCTCCATGACGCCGCTCGTGTTTATATAGATGGGATGAAATACTGCCGATTTCAGCTTGATGGACAAGCTCAGTATGGTCTCGTAGAGTCTGTCGCGGGACGCGACGCCATCGTTCGCATTCTGCTGACGCCTCCCGAAGACGCAGATGGCGACGTCGAGGGATTGCGCACGCGCGGCATAACGGCGATTCCTTTAGAAGAAGCAGTTCTGCTGCCGCCAGTGCGCCCCTCCAAGATCGTCTGCATCGGACGCAATTACCGTGAACATGCCGCCGAACTAGGGCACGACGTCCCCACAGAGCCGCTGATCTTCCTGAAAGCCACGTCGGCGCTTCTCCCGCCCCGTGGCATTGTGCGCCGTCCAAAGATTTCAGCGCGCGTGGACTATGAAGGGGAGCTTGGCATCGTAATCGGAAAGACTTGCTACCAGCCGCCCGCCGATTCCGACATCCGACAATACATTCTCGGCTACACCTGCGTGAACGATGTCACCGCCCGCGATCTGCAGAACAAAGACGGCCAGTGGTCTCGCGCCAAGGGCTTCGACACCTTTTGCCCTGTCGGCCCCGTCGTCACAGACGAGATCGACCCTTGGGCGGGCATTGGAGTGGAGACTCGCGTCAACGGGGAGGTCAAGCAGCAGGGAAATACTCGCGATCTCATCTTTACGCTCGATACGGTGATCCGTCACATCGCACAGGCAATGACGTTGTATCCCGGAGACCTCATTCCCAGCGGCACTCCGTCCGGCGTAGGCCCGGTTGTCGCCGGAGATAGGATCGACGTCAGTGTGGAAGGAATCGGCACGCTCACGAATACGGTCGCCGATGAGTAGAGATTACTGGAGCCGGAACCTCTCGCGAATCAGTCGCTGCAGCCGGGGCTTGTAGAGAAGGTCGTAGGCGAGTTCCTTGTCGGGAAACATGGCCAATGCCGCGCGTTTCGCGCCCGCCGCCAGTTCGGAAGCTTCCTCGACGGTAAGGCTCGGGTCCTGGCCGATCACTGACATCACCATGCCCATCATCACCTGAAGTCGCCGGATCTTGCGGGCTTCCTCCTGGCGTTCGAGTTCGCTCTGCTGTGATAGCGGAAATCGTGCTCCGTCGCCGGTTTGCTGATGAGTGTTCATGGTGTCCCCGTTTGGCTCCCACTGCTTTGGATGACGCAGTATCCCCGTGCGTTGCGCCTTTGATTACCCCCATTCTGCCTTACTCCAGCGAGAAAGCAATTCCCCGAAGGTGCCCGTATGCCTCAGCGACGGATCTATTCCGCAAACCTTGACGATGAAATCCGCATCTGCCCGACGTACGCTCCCGCTCGGGAGTAAAATCGCTGGACATCATTTCGAATCGGCTCTGTGGCCGAGGTCCAGAATTGGAGAGTTCATGGCAGAACCGGTTAACCCCGCTGGCACGCAGGCCCCGAATCCCGATGAAAAGCTGGTCAAGGTATTCGATTCCGAGCAGGAAAGTGAGGCTCTTGTGGTGAAGGGGCTGCTCGAGTCTGCGGGAATCGAGAGCGACTTGACCTCGGCAACCATGGTGCAGGACGCGTTTCCGGGTCTGGGAGGAATGGTCATTCTCGTGCGTGAGGAGGATGAGCAACGGGCACGCAAGGCGATCTCAGACCAGCAAAAGCGAGCCCTCGACGAGGACGACGAAACTGCGGAAATTGGAGCTGTCAGTGAAGAGCCGCCACCGAAGGCGTGACCGAGTGCCCATCCAGATAAAACGAGACAGCTCCGTCTATGTCGGTCCGATACACACGAGCACCAGCGGCCGACAAGTGCTGAAGTGTTTCCTGACGCGGTAGCCCGAACGAGTTTCCGTAACCCACTGAAATAGTCGCGAACTGCGGTTTGACGGAGTCAACCAGTTCCGGTGTCGTCGCATTCGCACTGCCATGATGGCCCACCTTCAACAGGCTTGCGCTGGGATGATGTAGCGCCGCTACTCTTCGCTCGACCTGCTTTTCCGCATCGCCTTCGAGCAGCGCCGACGTATCTTCAAAGCTCACGCGCAGCACCATGGAATCATTATTGCGAGGCTTATTGAGCACGAACCAGTCCTGCGGCGGAAAAAGCACATCGACCGTCGTTCCCCCGAATGCGAATTCATCCGCTTCCCAGTGACGTACTACCTTGATGCCCAATTCGTGCGCGACCTTGACCACACTCTCGATAGCCGGACTTGGCGGCATCAGCCCGAGCCACAATTCCGCAGGCTTAAAGTTCTTTAGAACTGCCACAGCGCCTCCGATGTGGTCGGAATGCCCATGCGTGATTGCTACCGCGTCTAGCCGTGAGATGCCCCGATTCCAGAGATAGGGAGAGACAACGTCTTCTCCGAAATCAAATTGCGAGCCGCCCGGGCCGACGGGCCCTGCGGCATCAACCAGCAGCGTCTTGCCCTGAGGTGTGATCACCAGAGTCGAGTCACCCTCGCCGACATCGATCGAAGTCACCTCGAGCACGCCGGACTGAAGGCGCGGCCTCGGCGGGACGAATGCCAGCATCAGAGAAGCCGCAAACAACAGGGCAATTCCCCCGAATGCGAATTTGAGCGGCCGTTGCGCCGACCAGAGCGCAATCACCAGCGCCGCGGCGGCGAGCGCAACCATCAACAACGACGGCATGGCCACTCGCAGGTCCGCCGCTCGCAGAGCGCCCAGTCCATGCACGCTGCCGGCAATGCCATCCACCGCAAATGTCGCAAGCAGTGCGGGAATTCTTGCCAGCCACGGAGATATGAATCCCAGGCCCAGTGCGGCCACCACCGCCGGCATCATCAACTGCGCCAACGGAACAACGATCAGGTTTGCGGGAAGTCCCAGCGAGGTAGCGCGGTGGAAATAGAACGCCATCGGCAATGCGAGTCCCATTTGCATGGCCGCCGAGACGAAGATGAGTTCCGATGCAGCCAGAGAAAAGTATGCAGCTTTACAAACCAGCATCCGGGCCCACTTTTTCCCAACGAATAGGGCGATGCGTGCTGCAATCAACTGGAGATCGACCCGGAATTGAGCGACTCGAGGAGGCAGCGTTGCGGCATAGGCATTCGAATCCCAGGCGCCGAGTGCACGCCGATAGAATTGAGTGGTCCGCTGCAGGATGGGGAGCGCGATGCCAGCAACGATCGCCACGCACCCAAACGTCAGCTGGAAGCTTGCCGTAAGCAGTTGCCGTGGATCGATGATCAACAGTCCCAGTGCCGCCGCGCCAAGCGCGTTCATCATGGCGCGATCTCGGTAGAGCAGCCGGGTGCCGAGGTAGATCGCGCACATCAATGTGGCGCGCCACACCGGTGCTCCCACTTCGGTCAAGAATGCATAACCGATGCAAACCGCAATCGTGAGAAGTGTGGCTGGGAATTCGCCGATCCTCAACCGTCGCATTGCCCAGAACATCACGAAGGCCAGGATGCTCACATTCATCCCGGAGACCACTAGTACGTGATAGGTACCAGATCTCTGGAAGTCGATTCGAGTGTCCCGGTCAATGAACGCGTCCTCGCCAATGACCATTGCATCGATCAATGCGGCTGCGCGGGCAGGCCAGAGTTCGTGCACCTTTGCGATGACGCCACGATGCAGGCGGCTCCGCCAGGCTCCCACGCGCGTGCCGCCGAAAACCGGCAGCATTTCTATCTCTTCTGCTTTGGCGGACCCCAGCGCCGCAATCCCGTTCGCTGCCAGATAGTTCTCATAATCAAACGCTCCCGGATTTCGAAAATTGCGAGGACGCCTTAGTTTCGCCAGCACACGGATGCGCTCCCCGTAATGCAAAGTTCGCATCGGTCGGGCAGTCTGATCCTCTGCCGACGCATAGATGTTGAGACGAATACCGGAGTGTACAGGCACGACTCTGCCATTCGCGGTTTGAATGGACTCTGCTTCGAGATCTACAGATTGGCGTGTCTCTCCCGGCGCACCCGCCCGCAGCTTGCCGTCGTGAATAGTGTGCGCAGTAAGAGTAAGTTCTTGCCGGTCGGCGTAGGACTGGATGCTGGTGTCGAAGGAACGGGACACTTGCCGCATTTGAAGGTGGACTGCGCCGGCGAAAAAGAACGCTGAGAGGCCAAGCGCCCACGCGAATCCCGGCCGCCGTCTGTTGAAGTATCCGGCAGCCAAAACAAATGCCGCGATACCAACGATCCACCAAAGCGCCGGACGCCAGGCGTACAGTCCGGCAATGATCCCCATCGAATAGGCACACGCAGCCCAGAACACCGGCTGCCGCGCTGCTTTGAATTCGAAAGCTGGAGGACTGGCCGCGGGAGATGAGTTCATACGGCGATTGCTACAAGGAGAATCTGGACGAAGGCGTTCTCGCTCAGCGCGCCAGATGCACGACAGTTTCGAGGTGGAATGTTTGCGGGAACAGATCCACCAGGTGCACTTGCGAAATGCGATATCCGGCGCCCGTCAGAATGCCGAGGTCGCGAGCCAATGTTGCTGGATCGCATGAGACATAAACAACGCGTGGCGCGCCCAAGTTCGCTAGCATTCGCGCCACGCGTTCTCCCAGGCCATTCCGGGGCGGGTCCACCACCGCGAGGTCGGGCCTATGAATGTTATGAGGGAGGACTGCACCCTTCCCGACTCGCCCCGAATTTTCCAAACGGGCCAGGTACTGCTCCGTTGTGGCCCGGACCGCTTCTCCGTTCGAGGACAAATTGTAGGCAAGATCGCCCGAGGATGTCTGTGATGCCTCAACAGAAACGATGTGACGGATGTCACCGGACAGGGCTGTGGAAAACAGCCCGACGCCAGCATAGAAGTCGACAGCCCGCTCGCCCCGCTGGTCAGCGGCAACGATGTTCACGAGTTCATCCACAAGGTGGCGATTGGTCTGGAAGAATGAACCTGCGCTCACTCGGTACCCGGCCTTAGTGGTCCGATAGATCAGGTGATCCGCGCCGGAGGTCAGCATTTTCTCAGCCGGCTGCGGATAGCCTTGCTCTGCGTCGCGGAGCACCACCACTCCCGCGATTTCGGGCATCGCAGCGCGCAGTTCTTCGATCCATGCGCGGACAGCGGCTCGACGCGCCTTCGATCCGGTCGAGACTTCGACGAGCAGTTCACTGTCATCTGCATTGGCAAAAAATTCAATTTCTTGCACCGCCTTCGGCACCTTGCCGCCTCGCCCGTGCTGCCACAGCACGGCGATACCGCGATTAATCAGAGGCGAACTGATCGGACACATCTCGATCGGCAGCAGTTCGTGCGAGCCCATCTTGAAGTATCCGGCGGCAAACTCGGCATCGCTTTGCACCTGTAGCCGCGAACGGTTGCGGTAGTTCCATGGGGGAGAAGGATGGACTTCGATGTCGACTGGCAATTCGATTCTTGCGGTACGCCTCAGGGTTTCCCGGAGGGTATCTTTCTTGATCTCAAGCTGATGCTCATAGCTCGCGTGCTGATACTGACAGCCACCGCATCGCCCAAAGTACGGACATCCTGGCTGGACGCGGTGCGGCGAGGCCTCGAGAATCGAACCGATTCGCGCCCGAACGAACCCCGCCTTTTGCTCGTCGATCGAGGCTTCGACTTTTTCTCCGGCGAGAACGAAGGGAACAAATGCGGCTTTGCCACGGCCGCTTGCATCGGCGGGAAGGCGGCCCAGACCGTCGCCGCCGTAAATCATCTTTTCGATGGATAGGATCAAGACTTGATTCTAAATGGCGGGCTAGAGCGCGCGGCCCGCAGCCGCTCCCGATGCCCACGCCCATTGAAAGTTGAACCCGCCGAGATGGCCCGTGACATCCACTACTTCACCAACGAAGTACAGTCCCGGGATCTTGCGGCACTCCATTGTCTTGGCAGAGAGTTCATTCGTATCGACTCCACCCGCCGTGACCTCGGCTTTCTCGAATCCCTCAGTGTCGGCGGGCGCCAGCGTCCATGTGTGCAGTTGCTCCTCGAATTCGTTCAATGCCGTGTTCGTCCAGGATGCGGGTCGGTGCAGTTCGAGCCAGCGATCGGCAAGTCGATTTGGCAGATGCTTCCGCAATTCGGAACGTAGCGTGGCTTCGGATCGGGTAGTTTTCGCGTCCTGAAACGCCGCGGTGACTTTTCGGCCCGGAGACAGGTCGATCGTGATACTCGCAGGCTTCCTCCAGTACGAGGAGATCTGCAGAATGGCCGGGCCGCTCAGCCCGCGGTGCGTGATCAGCATCTTCTCGCGAAATTGCTGGCCGCCGCAGGAAGCAACTACGTCCGCAGAAACTCCGGCCAGATCGCAATAATGCGTGCGATTTTCTGCATTCAGCACGAACGGGACGAGTCCCGGACGCGGCTCTTGAATTTTCATTCCAAATTGTCGCGCTAGATCGTATCCAAACGATGTCGCTCCGATCTTCGGGATCGAGAGACCTCCCGTTGCGACCACCAGGGCCGGTGCCCAAAACTCGTCGTGCGCGGCGCGGGCTACAAACTGATCCGCACGGCTGACCTCGTTGATTTTTATGGTTGTGAAGATACTGACGTTCGCCGCGCGGCACTCCTTCTCCAGCATGTCCAGGATTTCTCGCGCGGAGCCATCGCAAAATAGTTGCCCCAACGTCTTCTCGTGATATCGAATGCCATGCTTCTCAACCAGCGCGATAAAATCCGCAGGGGTATAGCGGGCCAGCGCCGATTTCGCGAAGTGCGGATTTGCGGAAAGAAAGTTTTCAGCCCGGCAATGGAGGTTGGTGAAGTTGCATCGTCCGCCGCCGGAGATCAGGATCTTCTTCCCCAATCGATCCGCATGCTCGATCACCGCCACGCGGCGCTCGCGTTTGCCGGCTTCGATGGCGCACATCAGTCCCGCCGCACCACCTCCAATGACAATCGCGTCGAATGTATGAATCACGAGGTCACATGTAAAACAGGCTCAGACGGGGGAGGCGATACTTTTCCAGAAGGCGCTTGTTCATGTACTGCTTGTGCAGTTGCTCGATTTGCGCCCCAGACATTTTCCTGCGGTACGGAGCAAGATCGCGATCGGCCTCCGCGCGTACTGTCACAACCTCTTCATCCGGAGCCGACGTCAGCAGCATGGCGAACAGTTTCTCTTCAAGAACGGTCAATCGCCTCTCAAGATCTTCCAACCGTGCCGGCTTGTTCGCGGTTGTCTCGTGGGCAAGATTCCGCAGCGTCTTGGCCGTATCCAGAACAAAGGTCCGGAGAGAACTCGCGCTCTGTTTCGGAACGTTCGCCCTCTCCAGTAACTCTGCATTTCGAATGAGAAACTCGGCAACAACGTCCGGCTCGAATCCCTGCCGCGCTTGCGGCTTGCTAGCATCCACGCTTGTGCCCACCGCCGCTTCCTTCATGTCTTCTGCCGCCGCTAAGACCTCCTGAGAGCAGTAGGCGAGGCTGTTGATCTTCTTCGTCTTTGTCGGGCGTTGATCGTACTTGTCGAATGCGCCATCGATCCCCCGCAGCACCGCCTGCAATGGAATTCCGGCATCTTTCCACGTCTCGATCAGTGACCAATCGAGCGTGGAAAGCAGTAGACCCCCGCCGCGGCGCCGCAAATAATGGTCTTCGATTTCCGTAAAGTAGTTGAAGTAATTTTCCACGACAGAATTAGCGGGGAGTGCGGGAGCCAGTGGTCGCGGCCGCAGTATCGCCGTTCTTCGATTTATTTGCGGTGCCAGCTTTCGATGATTTTGAGGTCCCCTTTGCGGACTCTTTGCGCGTCATAGCATTGCGCTCCCAGATGATGCGAAGCCCTTCCAGCGTCAGGAACTCGTCTACTTGCTTGATGTATTTCGATCCTGTCCCGATCATCGGGCCCAGGCCGCCGGTCGCAATCACTTGCGTGTCCTTGCCCAAGTCGGCCAGCAAAAGCTCGAGGATTCCGTCCATCAACCCGAGATATCCGTAGTAGAGCCCCGACTGAAGACTGCCAACCGTGTTCGTGCCGATCACCCGCGCTGGCTTTCGAATCTCAACCCGCGGCAACCGTGCCGTGCGCTCGAACAGCGCGTCGGCAGAGATTCCAATGCCAGGACAAATCACTCCGCCAAGATATTCGCCCTTCGCCGACACACAATCGAAAGTGGTCGCGGTTCCGAAATCGACGATCACGCAAGGGCCGCCATACTTCTCAAATGCCGCAACGGCGTTGACGATGCGATCGGCGCCAACTTCGGCTGGGTTGTCGTAGTGCACCGGCATGCCGGTCTTTACTCCGGGCTCGATATATAGCGGACGCAAACTAAAATATCGCTCGCACACCTGCCGCAGCACCGGATCGAGCGGCGGAACTACTGACGACACGACAATCCCGTGAATTCCCTTGGATTCCAAACCTGCCATCGAAAACAGATTGCGGAACAGGACTCCGTATTCATCCACGGTGCTCCGGCGCGAAGTGGCGACGCGCCAATTCGCCAGCAGCCGCTCGTAGCGCGCCGGTTCGTCCGGATCCCCGTCCTCATGCACCTTGGCCACCCGGGCGAAGACGCCTAGAACCGTATTCGTGTTTCCGACATCGATGACCAGCAACATAGTCGTAGCGCGCCGCCCCGGCGGCTCAGCAGGCGTCTCGCCCGCGATCTCTGGCCAAAAAAGGCCGAGAGCTATTTCTCTCTCACTGTCCCGCTCAGCACAATCTGAATTCCGTGCCCCGTTCGCACCTGCAAAAAGCCGCGAGAATCCAGCCCTTCCGTCGTGCCTTCGAAGGCCGAACCATTCTCCTCGATGCGGACCTTCTTCCCAAAGACCCAGGAGGAATTCTCCGTAAAACGCCGCAGGATGCTTTGGCGCGCTTCGGGCTCTTCAAGGAGCTGCCGGTACTCGCGGTCGAGTGATTTTAACAAAGCAGCAACGACTTCAACCCGCGACCACTCGCTTCCCGTGGCGAGCCGTAAGGATATCGCCGGCAGATCTTTTGGGAAACTCGCCTGGTTCACATTGATACCAATCCCCACGACGATGTAGCGCACTCGCGTAGCCTCGGCGTTCATCTCTGTGAGAATGCCGCAGACCTTCTTGCCCTCGATCAGAACATCGTTCGGCCACTTCAAATCCGGCTGCACCCTTGAATCAACCTGTTGAATGGCGCTCTGCACCGCAAGTCCAGCGGCAAGCGAGAGCGGCAGCACGTCAGACGGGGGAACCATCGGCCGCAGTACGATGGAGCAATAAACGCCAGTCGATCGCGGCGATTGCCACGAATTCGCTCCGCGTCCGCGCCCGCCGGTCTGCTCCTCGGCGAGGAACACACTGCCGTGCGCAGCGCCCTCAGCGGCAGCCATCATCGCGGCCGTGTTGGTCGATACGATCTTGTAGTAGTGATGAAGATGGGAATCGAAAATAGTTCCGCGCAGCAAGGGCCTCAAAATCTCCGGCAATAGCAGATCGGGAACTGACCGCAGTTGATAGCCGGTGGCCGGATGTCCCGCCACATCCACTCCAAGCCCGCGCAATTGCTGGATGAGGCGCCAGACTTCCGAGCGGCTGGAAGACATTTCCTGTGCGATCTTCGTTCCGCTCATGATCACGGTCGCGTGCTGCATCAGAAGCCGCACGATCATTCCAAGCCGTAAGTCTGTTGGCTGATGTGAGGCGGGAACGCCCGCCCGCAATCCTTTCCGCGCGCGAATTGTGGCTGGCTTGCTGATGCGGAGATTATGCGCGAATCGAAGCGAAACAACAATCGGGGCGTAGAGACGTAAGTCGCTACGCCCCTCTATACAGGAAGATGCCTGATATCGTGGGCTAACACTCGCCACCAGCAAACTAGGCCGGAACAACTCGCATACTCATGTCCACCGCGTGAATCGAGTGCGTGAGCAGCCCCACGGAGATGAAGTCCACTCCGGCGTCGGCGTAGGCCCGAACATTTTCCAGCCGGATTCCGCCTGAGCACTCAACCACAACACGATTGCCCGTGCCCTGCACGACTGCCTTTGAGCAACGCTCGACTGCGCGCCTCACGTCTTCGGGAGACATATTGTCGAGCAGAATAGCTTCCGCGCCATTGGTCAGCGCGAGGTCCAATTCTTCGAGATTGCGAACTTCGACTTCGATGGGCTGCGATCCGCGTCGGTTGCGATGCGCAAGCTCAAGAGCGGGAACAATGCCGCCCGCCAGCGCAATATGATTGTTCTTGATCAGCACGCCATCGGAGAGGTCAAGACGATGATTCTGCCCGCCTCCGCAACGCACCGCGTATTTGTCGACAACCCTAAGGCCGGGAGCAGTCTTGCGTGTATCGAGGATGCGAGCCTTTGTCCCTGAAACCGCCTCAACGAACTTCCGCGTGAGAGTCGCAATGCCGCTCATGCGTTGCAGGAAATTCAGGATCACGCGCTCACAGGAGAGAATGACGCGCCCGTTGTGACGGACGACCGCAATGGATTGCCCCTTGTGTAGGCGGATTCCATCAAAAATTTCCGGATGAGTCGTTACCTCGTAGTGCGCCGTCACTGCGCCATCAAGCGCGGCGTACACGTCGAGAATACGGGCGACAGAGCCGATCCCTGCCAGAATGCAATCCTGTTTGGCGATGATGGTAGCCGAGGCGCGCTGATTCGGATCGATACAGGCGTAGCTTGTCGCATCGCGCGTAGCCCGGTCTTCGACCAGCGCGTTCTCGATAATCGAAGTGAGTCGTCTTGAATTCCAGTCCATATTCAGTAGAGACGTTGCTTGCAGCGTCTCTCTTTCCACGAGCAATCTGCCGCTTTCGGCAGAGACATAGTAATTAACGTCTCTACTTCTACTGGCATGCCAGTTCCTTCAACTTGCTTGCAGCCTTCTGCTGCAAAACCGCCATCTCCTGCTGCTGCTTGCGCAGATTGTCCACTACATTCGCCGGAGCTTTCGCCAGGAACTGCTCGTTCCCAAGTTGACGCTGGCCATTTGCAATGCCTTTTTCCAATCGGTCCAGTTCTTTCTTCAGGCGCTCGCACTCGGCCGCCACATCGATCTTGCGCTCGTACACAACATGTACGTCGAACCGGGCAGTGCTTCGAGCGCCCGGCAACTTTGCCAGCGAGTTCGCTACGAACGTGATTTTCTCGACATTCGCCAGGCGCTCGACCGCACCGTGATTGTGCTCAACCATTGTGCGGATCGCGGCCTCGTGCGCAAACAAGTCGATCGGAACTTTTACTTTGGGCTCAACCTTCAACTCCGCGCGCAAATTGCGCACGCTGACGATCAGATCCTGCAAGATCGCCATTTCAGTTTCAGACGCGAGGTCGAATTGCTTTTCATCCGGTTGCGGAAACCCAGCAAGCGCGATCGATTTCACCGCGGACTTACCCTCATACATCGCCTGCCAGATTTCTTCCGTGATAAAGGGCATCACGGGATGCAGCAACCGCAACGCGCCATCGAAAAGATTCACCAGGTTTCTGCATCCGAGGGTTGCGGCCGCTTTGTCGCCACCCTCTTCGAAATTCAGCCGCGGCTTAATCAGCTCCAGGTACCAGTCGCAAAACTCTCCCCAGAAAAAATCGTAAATCCGATTCGCCGCCTCGTGAAAGCGATAGGTCGCAAGCGCATCATTTACGTCAGCCGCAACGCGATTGAACCGAGACAAAATCCACCGGTCTTCAAGCGCATCAGTGTTGAAATCAGCGATGCCCGTGTAGGGACGGATGTCTTGTCCGTCCACGGGCCGAAGGCCCGGCTCGATCCTGTCCACATTCATGAACATGAACCGCGCCGCATTCCAGATCTTGTTGGCGAAAGCCCGATAGCCATCCGTCCGGCTCTCGTTGAAAGCAATGTCAGTCCCAGGCGCGGCCATCGCCGCCAAAGTGAAACGGGTCGCATCCGTGCCGAATCGTTCAATCACATCCAGCGGATCGACGACGTTGCCTTTCGTTTTCGACATCTTCTGCCGCTCGGCATCCCGCACCAGCGCATGGATGTAGACCTGCCGGAATGGCACGCTGTCATTCCTCTTATCACCCCACCCGCTCGCCTTCTTGATTGCAGCATCCTGCTCGTGCCCCTGCATGAAGTGGCAGCCGAACATAATCATTCGCGCCACCCAGAAGAACAGGATCTCGTACGCCGTGATCAGCAGCGTCGTGGGGTAGAACACAGCCTGGTCGCGTGTCTTCTCCGGCCATCCCAGGGTCGTGAATGGCAGCAGGCCTGACGAAAACCAGGTGTCGAGCACATCAGGAACTTGCTCCAGCTTGTCGGACCCGCACTTGCACTTCGCGGGTGCCTCGCGCGCGACGGTGATTTCCTTGCACCCCGCGCACGTCCATGCAGGAATGCGATGTCCCCACCATAGCTGGCGCGAAACGCACCAGTCATGAATGTTGTTCATCCAGTTCAAATAGATCTGGCGATAATTGTCAGGGACAATCGTAATCTCGCCGCTCTCCACGGCCTCTCGCGCCCGATCGGCAAGCGGCTTGATCTTGATGAACCACTGCTCCGACAACCGGGGCTCAATGACTGTGCCGCAGCGGTCACACTTGCCAATCGCCAGCGCATAGTCTTTCTCAGCAACCAGGAACCCCTGCTCGCGAAGATCGTGCAGCACGCGCTTGCGCGCCTCAAACCGGTCAAGCCCCTCATATGGACCGGCGTTCCGGTTCATGCGCGCGCGGTCGTCCATCACATTGATTTGCGGCAGATTGTGACGGAGCCCCGCCTGAAAATCGTTGGGATCATGCGCGGGCGTCACCTTCACCGCGCCCGTGCCGAACTCAGGCTGTGCCAGTTCATCGGTGATAATCGGGATCTCCCGATTCATCAGCGGCAGCATAACTTTCCTGCCATGCAGGTGTGTATAACGCTCATCGCGAGCGTTCACGGCGATGGCAGTATCGCCCAGCATGGTCTCCGGACGCGTCGTCGCGACCGTGATGAACTCCGAACTCCCCACCACGGGATAGCGAATCTCCCAAAGTTTGCCGGCAACGTCTTCGTGCTTCACTTCGAGATCGGAAATGGCGGTCTCGTGCCATGGACACCAGTTCACGATGTAGTTCCCGCGATAGATCAGACCTCCTTCATACAGCCGGACGAAGACCTCGCGCACGGCGTGCGAGAGATTTTCGTCCATCGTGAAGTACTCGCGGTCCCAATCGACGGACGCGCCGAGCCGCTTCATCTGATCGAGAATCGCGCCGCCATATTCCCGCTTCCACTCCCAGACGCGCTCAATAAATTTCTCGCGTCCCATCTCGCGGCGCTTCTTGCCCTCACGTTCAAGCTGCTTTTCAACCATCATCTGCGTCGCGATGCCGGCATGATCGGTGCCCGGCAGCCACAATGTGATGAACCCGCGCATGCGATGCCAGCGCACAATGATGTCCATTTGCGTCTGGTTGAGCATGTGCCTCATGTGCAGCCGCCCCGTCACGTTCGGCGGAGGCAACAGCAGCGTGAATACCGGACGCGTCTCGCCCTCGGGCGGCGTCGGTACGGAGAACAGCTTTTCTTTGATCCAGTAGTCGGCCCAGCGCGTCTCAATCGCGCCCGGCTCATAGGCTTTAGGAAGTTCGTGCGGCATAGAAGCATTCAGCACTCAGCCGTCAGCAATCAGCCAGTGCGAAGCCCGACGGCAGCTTTCTACTGACCTGTGTTTGCTGAATGCTGAGTGCTCGATTGATCTTACAGGCGAAAGAAAAGGAGGGTCAAACGCCGTTGCCGGCACGAGAGCGGACTATTTCTTCTTTCCCAACTTGCGGGAAATCTCTTCGACGATCTTCGGCCGCAGGTTGGCGAGCACGCTGTCCACAATGCTGGCGATCGCCGGATCGGATTCTGGACTCCCGGCATCTTCCGGACTCTTCTCGGCGCCGGCAGCTACGGCCATGGCCGCATCCATGATCTCTTTCTCGCTTTCCGAAGCTTCTGTCGAATGTTCCTCATGAACAGTGGAGGACTCGCGGATCTTTCTCCAACTCGCCCAGGCCGCCGCCGTTGTGGAGGATACATCCGAGTCTTTGTTCTCGGGGCGCTCATGGTCGCCCGCAGCAGGCGCGCTGGAAGTCTGGCGCAGCTCGGGAGAACTTTGGGCCGCCGTATGCGAATCGAGTTCCTCAGTCACCGAACTTTCTACATTCGCGGTGGCCTCTGCTGTTTGTTGCGTGTGCAGTTCTGCAGCAGCGGCCGTTTGTGCTTGCTCCTGATCGACTCTCCCCGTGTTGGATTCCGCAGCCTGCTCCGTAGGGGCGGGACTTATGTCCGAAGCCTCAACGCGCGAAGACATCGAACTTTCGTCGGTGATCGTCGGCTCCGGCGCGGACAAGACGACTTCGGAAGGCTCCGGCGCACTCTCGGAGACAACTGGTTCGACCGATTGTGCTGCTGCGCCGTTCGCCTCCTCGGCTACGCTCGAGGCGGCAGGAATTTCTTCTGCCTTCGACGAAGGCTCCGGCGATGATTCTGCTGAGATCTCCCCAGCCGCAGCCCCTGGGGCCGGCAATTCTGCCGCAGGTTCCACAGCAGCAACGATCGATGCGGACGGCCCGGAGTCCGCTTGCGCGGCGAATTCCGCGTATGCTCTCTGCATCTCCTGCTCGAGCGAGATGCCGGACTCTTCGGGTGCAAGCGCTACGGCCACAGCCGTCCACCGGGGAGCCGATCCGCCCGAATGCGCGCCTGCCGCAACCGCCATCGTCACCGGCTCTTCCGCGGAGACATCCCCAGAGTTGTTTGAGTCTCCAAAGCTTCCGCGCGGCTCTGCAGCTGACTCGCTCGCAATCGCAAACACTTCGGTCGCTGGAGAAGACTGCACGCTTTCCTTCGCGGCCTGCTCTGCAAAGGTCGCGGTGGGTGCTGTCGCATCCGCAACCGGCTCCGCCGGAGTTGCAGATCCCTGTACTTCAGATTTTCCTTCGAGTTGAGCTTCCCGCTGTTCGGCAGCCTTGGCCTCCAGCGCCTTGCCTTGCATCTGGGCAGCCGCTGCGGCGATGGCGGCGATCTCTTCAGGAGTAACGTCCTTCGGCAGGCCCTCGGGAGCTAGGGCACCGAGATCGACGCGCTCCTCTGCTACCGCCGCTTTCGCAGGCGGCTCAGCACGGTGCTCAACGACCGTCCGCAAATCTTTATTGACCGCGTTGTAGATCGCGGGATCATCTCCATCGGGCTCAGGAGTAGTCTCCTTCTTCTTCGAAGGGAAGGAAATGCGATTCTTCCAGCCATTGTCTTCATCGGCCGCAACAGTACGGTCTTCGATGGCCGCACTTGCACGGGCAAACCGGCCCGGCTTCGACTCTCCACGCGGAACAATCTTGTCTTCCAGCTTGCTCAGAGCGCTGAGCAGCTCACTGGCTTCGAATGGCTTAACGATGAAACCGTCCGCGCGAACTCGCTTGGCTTCATCCGTCTTAAAAGGTTCGAGCTTGCCGACCGTCAGCAGGACGGGAATGCGGGCAGTCTCGCCCACTTCTTTGAGGCGCTGGCACACCTCAAGCCCGCTGTAGCCAGGCATATACACATCGAGGACGATGAGATCGGGTTTCAGCTCAGCGATTTTCTTCAGCGCCGCGGAACCGTTATTCACCGTGATGACTTCATATCCCGCATCCGCGAGGATCTTTCGCCCCATGTTTTGGGCGGTCACGCTGTCGTCGGCGAGCAGAATCTTCCGGGCCAAAGGATTCCTCTGATGGAGATATCGCGAAGGTAACCTGACCAGCAACCTAAGTCAATGATCTAAAAGGGAAGTAACCGGTTACCAGTGGTCAGCACCTACTGCGTGGAAATATCGGCGATTGCGGTAAGAGCTCCGTAATCGCCGTGTGATCTACCTGAAACACTCGGAAGTTACGCCATAAAATCCAGCAAGCGCAGGAACCGTCTAGAAGGGCACTACCTTTTTCAGACCCTTCTTCTTCTTCCTCTTGCTGCTTGAGATTTCTTCATCACTCGCTGGTGTGGAATCGTCGGCGCTCGCCTGCGCCGGAGATGCACCTTGCCCCTGCTGGATTTCGTTTACCTGGGCGGGAGGCGGCAGCGATGGATCCGTTCCATTGTTGCTGGGCTTGAGTTCGTTAGCATCCGCGGCCGTGTTTGGCTTCAACTCGTTGGGATCGGGCTGTGCCGGAGGCGCATTCACTGTATTCCCGGGCGTGCCGAAAGGAGTGCTGCCCGGAGGTGTGACTGCGTCCGCAGCCGGAGGAGCATCCGAAGCGGTGGGTTGCTTCGTGTTGATGATCTCGGCCCCCACCTTTCCCGAGAATGCGTCCGCAACCGCCTGCACCTCTTTGCTGGTCACGTCTCTGGCCGATAGTGGCTCAGGATCCACGAGTGTGGGATTCCCCACTGTCGCCGCACGGGACATGTCCGGCCCCTTTCTCACCAGTCCCATGAACATCTGCGCAACGGAAGTCTCGCTGCGGCTGTCAATTTCGGCCTTGTTCTGCGCAACGGCAGCCTTGGTCGGACGTGGAACCGGCTGATGCAGGGCCGTGAGGCGCTTCTTCGCGTCCTCCGAGCGCTCCATCAACGGATACCGCGTCAAGATCTTGTCGTATGCTTCCGAAGCTTTCTTTGCAAGTTGGCCGATGTACTGCGCCTTCGCTTGCTCGGCCATGCATCCACGCGCTGGAGCCTTCGGGTCACAGCTCGGCGCCATCCGGATGCGCGCGATCTGTCCTTCGTAGTTCTGTCCCAGCAGATACAGCGCGTCGTCCGCGCGACTGTACAGAGGGTATTTGTCGACGAGCGACTGCAAGCGCGCGATCGACGCTGGATACGACTCGCGCACATAATAGAAGTGTCCAATTCCGAACTCGCGCTCCGCCAGAACCTCCTGCACTTCCATCAGCCGCTGCTTGGCTTCGGGCAGCAGCTTGCTATCTGGATATTGCAGGATCACTTTCCGATATTCATCCTCAGCGCGCTTGGCATGCGTATAGTCGCGATCCGCCTTCTCCATCTGTTGGTAATGGATATTCGCAATCTTCAGCTGCGCTTCCGCCGCTTCGGGCATGTTCGGGAAGAATATCTCGAAATCGCTGTACTCCTGTTCAGCCTGGGCCAACGCCGCAGTTCCACCTTCCGCGTACCACGAATCGCCAACCGCCAGCTTCGCCCGCGCGATGTATTCGGAATCGGGATACGTGTTGATGAGTGTTTGCAACGTCAACCGCGCCACGTCGAACCGGTTGTGCCGCATCGCATCCATGGCCTTGTCGAACAGCACCTTGTCCGGCTGCTTCGATCCGACTCCAGCCAGCGGATTTACAGATTTCTTGTTCGTACAAGCTGAGCCCAGCGCAAGCAGCACCGCGAGCGCAATCATCAACGAAATTCGACGTGACATGAGACCTCGAAACCTTAGGATTTGTGACTCGAGTGACGAGTGACTCGTGCTGGTGGTCAGTGATTCAAGAAGATGGAGGGCCTTGAATTTCCGGCCGGTAGCCACTTCCCACTGATCTCCATCCGCGGGCACTACCTAGACTCTAATCATTGCTGCCTCGGTCGCCGCCTTCAGCAGCCCCTCGGCATTCTTCTTTGGATCGCCGCTCCCGAACACCGCGTTGCCCGCGACCAGAATTTCCGCACCCGCACGCACCACATCGGCAACCGTCTCCAACGCGACTCCCCCATCCACTTCGATGCGGTAATGCAGCCCGCGTTGTTGCCGGATCTCGGCTAAGCGGCGCATTTTGTGCAAGGAAGACGGGATAAACTTCTGGGCCCCGAAGCCTGGATTTACCGACATCACCAGCACATAATCGACAATCTCGAGCACCTCCGTCAGCGTCTCGACGGGAGTAGCCGGATTGATGACCACCCCGGCCAGGCAGTTGTGACTCTTGATCAGGTGCAGCGTGCGGTTCAGGTGCCGGCAGGCCTCCTGATGCACAGACATCCAGTCCACCCCAGCCTCGGCGAATGCAGGAATGTATTCGTCAGGGTTCTCAATCATCAGATGGCAATCCAGCGGCAGCTTCGTGACCTTGCGTAACGATTTCACCACCGGCGGCCCAATCGTCAGGTTGGGAACAAAGTGTCCATCCATGATATCGACATGGATGACGGCCGCCCCGCCCTCGCCCGCGGCGCGTACCTGCTCGCCCAGCCGGGCAAAATCGGCGGAAAGGATTGACGGAGCTAGTTCAATCAAACCCGGGTGCCTCAGAACCTTAGTTTGCGCAAGCGGACGCTTGCCGGAATTCTAACACGCAAGCCCACGTGGTGCGGGCGCTTCCGCCCGAGAAGGTTTGTCGGTCGTAAGCTCGTCAAATGCGTCATGTTACCCTCGTCCGGCGTGACTCCGCTGGCTCACCTCGCGCCCTCTGTATATTCGGTATCAGCGGTCTTCATTTGGGGCACATCTGACTTCGCCGGTGGATACGCTTCCAAGCGCGCCAACGCATTCGTCTTCACGGCCTTTTCTCACTTCTGCGCCTGCGTCTTGATGCTCGCGGTCGCATTTGCCCAGCACGGCGCTATGCCCAATCGCGCCAGCATTGTCTGGGCCCTCGTTGCAGGCTCGCTGGGCGGGTTTGCCTTGGCCATTTTCTATCGTGCCTTGGCTGCCGGACAGATGGGTCTCACCGCTCCGATTGCGGCCCTGCTGGGAGCAGCCATACCAACTCTGGTGGATATTGCGCTCGAAGGCGCTCCCAGCCGCTGGTCCATCGGCGGGTTCGTTCTAGCTATCGTGGCCATCTGGCTGATCACCCGTCCCGAGCCTCAGGGGCAGAACGATGAAGCTGGCCACCCAAGGGGCGTCGCTGCCGCCGCGCTCGCTGGAGTCGGCTTCGCGGGTTTCTATCTCTGCATCCATCAAGCCACAGGCTCTCCAGCGTGGGTTGCCTTCATCGCTCGTATCGCGTCTTTTAGCGTCACAGCCGTTGCGGTCATCGCAACCAGAGCCCCCCTGCGTTTGCATCGATCCAGTGCCTCGCTCGGGATTCTGGCGGGGTTCTTCGACATTTCCGGCAGCGCATTGTTCATCTACGCCAGCCAGCACGGACGGCTCGACGAAGCCGTCGTGATCACGTCGTTGTATCCGGCAGTGACAGTGCTACTGGCGCGCCTGGTGCTGAAAGAGCACTTCAGCCGCTGGAAATTCATTGGGCTGCTGACAGCATTGGCAGCGGTTCCGTTGATCTCCGGAGGATGACACTCATTCTCTAT